>ERZ1673737.2643-NODE-2643-length-14696-cov-4.617034_pt1 | contig 14696 bp, 15 predicted proteins | sample MGYA00580211_ERZ1673737 | MGnify/ENA primary metagenome ERZ1673737 (study PRJEB41218, sample SAMN15661789) | gut metagenome | host: Homo sapiens | place: Canada: London | collected 2015-08-20/2019-03-30 | study: EMG produced TPA metagenomics assembly of... | reverse complement strand
AAGGACATTACTGGTGGACAGCATGTCATGGCCTTCCACGATCTGGACTAATGCCTCCCGATCTCGTTATTATCTGATACCCATTTCTGCAGAATTCATCCCGAACAGAAAAGTGTACATAGCGTCGGTGTTAGGGATTGAGCAATCGGAAGACTACATATCTTTAAAACACAGTCCCCACTGGATTTGAATGCTGAGGGGGAATCATCCTTCATTGAGCCGTATATCCGTCCACGGACCTCTAAGAGCTTATTCATGCTGAACTAAGAATCGGGGATGTACGTATTTCCGCACATCATTGAGTCCGAAAACCATGCCTCGCGCATGAAATGTATGGTACTAAAAGGCCATATGAATCAGATGAGAAGATCTGCGAATTAACATGCAGTATGAGCGACAAAATACATAACAAAAAAGTGCAATGGCTCGGAGAATCAGCAGAATGCAACTGCCGGCAGACCCCACCGCGGATGACGCTCATTGCGGTGGGGTGTGGGACTATAAGATCCCCGAGTCTCGCCCTAAAATGAGAGCACAAAATGGACGCCTTCGAGTACAATCCCAACCCCGGCCGTGTCGTCTTCGGCAGCGGCACACTGCAGAAACTCCCTGATGAGATTGCCCGCCTGCAGGTGAAGGCCCCGCTGGTGCTGTCGACGCCCTATCAGCTCAGCCAGGCGGAGACCGTCAAGGATGTGCTTAAAGGTCAAGTCGCTGGCATCTTCAGCGAGGCCACCATGCACACGCCTACGAATATCACTGACAAGGCTCTCGAATATGCTAAGGCGCAGGGAGCCGACTCGGTCATCTCCATTGGAGGTGGAAGTACCATCGGCCTTGGAAAGGCGATTAGCATTCGTACTGGGCTGCCACATATCTGCATTCCGACAACTTACGCCGGTAGTGAAATGACCCCCATCTTGGGTGAAACTGCCGATGGGTTGAAGAAGACTCGTTCTGATCCGAAGATCCTGCCCGGGACTGTCATTTATGACGTTGATTTGACGATGACCCTGCCGGCGGCTATGAGTGCCACCAGTGGTGTCAATGCTATCGCTCATGCTGGTAAGTACTCACAGACTCATATGAAGTCCCAAGAAGATAAGTCTCATGCAGTTCGACAGTCGAGGCTCTCTACGCACGCAACACCAACCCAATCATCACCATGATGGCACTGGAAGGAACACGAGCTCTCGCATCCTCCCTCCCAGAGATTGTCGAGAACCCATCCTCGCAATCCGCCCGATCCAAGGCTCTATACGGCGCCTGGCTCTGCGGAACATGCCTGGGCAGTGTTGGCATGTCCATCCACCACAAGCTATGTCACACCCTCGGCGGCAGCTTCAATCTCCCTCATGCTGAAACCCATACCGCTGTTCTGCCGCATGCTATCTCCTACAATGCACCTAGCATTCCTGAGGCTATGAAGCAGCTCGCCGACGCTCTGCCTGACAGCAATGGTGACGCTATCCACGGCCTGAACGTGCTTCTGACTAAGCTTAAGGTTAAGCGCGGCGTGAAGGACTTCGGAATGAAGGAGGAGGATATTGATAAGGCAGCGGATATCGCCCTTTCCAATGCTTATTGGAATCCTCGTCCGATTGAGCATGCGCCTATTCGGGAAATGCTTCGCAGAGTCTGGGCGGGTGAACCGGCTCGGGCTGATCTGTAGATATACTACGATTTGAATAGCGAAATGAGAAATGAGTAAATTCCTGAAAGCTTCAGACTTATTCAATTGTTTTTGAATAACGTTACTAAACAACACGTTAAAGGTTTCTGGCGCAACTTATGATCTGCCAATGGGCGTTTTTGTATTTTTGTTATCGATGGCGGGGGGAAGTGGGGGAAATCTTTTTTTCTCCAAAGTTTTTGGCTTCCCATAATCCCGCAACATCACACCACCCAAACCCTCCAAAATGGGCTCTGAAATGGAGACAGCGCCTGTGCTGTCGACTCCTGACGACCGCATTCTCGAAGAAACGAAGCCGGTAGTCTCGCGAGACCCTACAACTCGAGTGTCGGACGACGAACTTTCTATTACCTACGATATCGAGCGCACATTGAAGGAAATCCGACAAGCGCGGTATAAGCGCATCGCTCTTCAATTTCCTGATGACATGCTTCCTGATGCTCCGCGGGTATTCCAACTACTCAGCAGGGGCCTGGAGCGCGAGGAAGTGACCAACATTAACGGCGCCGAGCCCTCGAACCAGACCGAAGCCAGCAATGCTGACGACCTGTCTCACTCGATATCTCAGCTGCAGATGGAGGAAGATAAGACCGGAAAGATCGCACCTCGGTTGACCATTTTGGCGGATACATCATATGGAACTTGCTGTGTCGACGAGGTGGCCGCAGAGCATGTGGACGCAGATGTGGTCGTGCACTACGGAAGGTCATGCTTGTCGCCCACTGCGCGGCTGCCTGTCATCTACGTCTTCACGCATAAAGCTCTACCCCTAGAGCCTGTAGTGCGAGCATTCAAAGCGACATATCCCGACCCAACGACGAAGGTAGTCATCGCAGCTGATGTCACCTATGCGGACCACGTTCAAACAGTATATACTCGCCTGGTGGAAGAGGGATACGGCAATCTATATGCAACCGATGTTGTCCATGAGCCTTCATCGGCTATTCCCAATCGCACTGTCCCCGAGTCAGTCCGAGAGTCGCCTGAGGCTCTGGCTGACTGGCAGCTGTTCCACATCTCTGATCCGCCAACGGCTCTCATGATGACACTTGCGTCTCGAGTTGCCGCGATTCATATCTACCCCACGGACAACCTGGGTAGTGAGAATGTTAAGCCATTGCCTGCGTCTACTGCTGCAGCTCTGCGACGGCGCTATGCCACTCTGACCTCGTTGACCACGGTTCCAATTTGGGGTATCCTCATCAACACTCTCAGTGTCAAGAACTACTTGCACATCGTGGAGCACGTTAAGGAACGCATCGACAAAGCAGGCAAGAAGAGCTACATGTTTGTGGTTGGCAAATTGAATGCCGCCAAGGTAGCCAATTTCAGTGAAATTGGTGGCTGGGTAGTCATTGGCTGCTGGGAGAGCTCGCTGGTGGACAGCAAGGATTTCTGGAAGCCAGTCATTACTCCATTCGAGTTAGAACTGGCTTTGAAAGACGACGCGGATCGCGTGTGGACAGGCGCGTGGCAGAGTGACTTCCAGGCGGTTCTTGACCAACCAGCTCAGGAGGCCAGTGGAGACAGCAAGGAGATATCCAATGGTGCCATGTCTGAAGAAGATGACATGTCAGAACCCGAATCGGCGCCGCCCGAATTTGACCTGCGCACCGGACGATACGTCTCACATTCCCGTCCGATGCGGGATCCCACGCCCCGCGCTTCCCAGCTTGATGGATCATCTACCAGTGGGCCATCCGCTGCTAGGGCGCTGGCCCGACGGGCTAAAGGCGACCTAGCTATGATCGGCGGCGCCGTATCACCCGGTGCAGAGTACCTGCGATCGCAACGGACATGGAAGGGTCTGGGCAGTGACTTTGACATCCGATATGATGAGGAAGATGAGGATGACAGCACCCTGGTCAAGGAAGGGCGCAAGGGCATCGCCAGGGGCTACACTGTAGGCGATGCGACCAACAAACATTAGCACACACTAGCATGACCATTTGCAATAGACGCAGCGATCAATGCATTTCTATATAATATCTGAAGTCTCGAAATCCGGGGCTCAATATCACATGACGTTGTTGACGGGCGCATCCGGACATCGTTGCTGCTTCTGTCCCTTTTTCTCTCTCTTTAGTTCCTCTCTGTAATTCTTTGTGCTCTCTGCTTTGCTTTTTGTATCTCTTTCTAGTGTTTCCTGGTGGGCGATCTCGTATCTCTTCGCTCTTTTCGTACCCCTCCCTTTCTCCCCCTTCAACTACTCTCAATTCGGCAGCCCTTGCGACGCCCGTCTTATCAATTATCGACACTCTACCTTTGATGGCCTTGCATGGTGGCTTACCTCTGGGTGTGGTAGCCCCCTCATTCACATCTTCAAGTCGTCTTACCATGCGCTGCGTCTCTACCCGCCGAGCTCGCGACCTCGCGTCATCACAGTTTTCGACCTAAGCGCCGGCGTTTTTAGTTCGTCACAAAGGATCGGTGGTCAACCACGACCTTTACACCATGGCTCAGGAGGGGGTTGCTGGTGGAAATTCAGCGGCGATGAGTGCAACGCTGGGAGATGCCCTGGATTGCCCTGAAGAGCGGATGCTTTCGATCTTTGAGCGGGTAATCACTACGAATGCTCCCATCTTTGAGTCTCTACTGCTACAAATCCCGACCGATACTATCATCAAACTATACCATACGTCTCAATACCTTCGTACCTTTCTTCGATCATATCCGACCGCATGGAAATCGCTCTCTTTTCGCCTGCCCTTTCCCCCGGGAACTTTGCCGAGCCCTCAGATCACCGACCCAAATATTGCAGATGTAGAGATCCCGCGTCAATCTCGACCTTATGCCCTAGACATGTTCCTGATGAATGTGGTGATTCCATTCAGTGGGTGTTTGAAGAGCCTGGAACTGGACAACACGGCGATATCGGGGGAGAATCTCACATCCACGGTGCTGCATTCGCGTCGGGAGACGCTGGAACACCTTTCCGTCCGAGGTTGCAAGAACGTATCCCTCAAATATCACATAGTGCCGTTCCTCACTATGTTTGCTCTGCAACGTGACATGGATATGGAGAACACGTCCGGTACTCATTCCCCTGGGATGAAACGACTTGCCCTCAAGAGTCTCTACGCTTACCGATGCCGTCACCACCGCAGGAGACCGTACCTTTCTTCTTCACTGATGCGGAAGGATGCTGATGCCGAATCGACACATGAGCTTGTTAACATCTGCCACAAGCTAGGAATCTGGACAGATACTGCCTGGTGCACCACGCCAGCCGGGAGATGCGCTCGTAGAGCCGGTTATGTCAAATCGAGATTCCCGCATGGAGCAGGATCACCGGAAGTTTGGGTGGTTTTTGATCGACTCTGGAGATCTAAGAACTGGATCGGTCCTATCGAATTTGAGGACCCTGGACCACGCGTGCTTGACGGCAAGCTATGGGAGAACTGTGACACTGGATGCTTCGGCGAGGCACTGGGGACTGGCGAGGGCATTGACTGGGGCGAAGGCAAAATGACTCCGACTCACCTGCGTCAAAGTCATACAAAATTCGTCCGTGGCATTCGCTGTGACGGTTGTCTCGAGGACATTTCAGAGCGGTGTGAGCATTGCAGCGTCTTGATGCACTGTGTCGGGTGCCGTAAGACACTCTGTGCGAGCTGTGCCTATGAACGCCCGTATCTTCACAGGACCATTCCATCTCCCTCGTCCGAAGGCAACCCGAGCATCACACCCTCGTTCTGGTGGGCGCCTGGCGCCACACACTCTCCAGGGTCAATGCAGGATCCTGTGGATTATCTGACGGACCCCAATCTACCCGCGACTTCAATGTCAGACACGGCACCTATCCTCAACTTTCACTGGTGCTGCACCAAGCCGGACCTCTCTGGGGGAGGCGGCATCAGTATCGGACCTCGCAATCGTGAAGTGGACCAGGTCCGAGCAGTACCTTTGCCCCGAAATCAAGGTTGGGAGGATCTGGAGTACACGGTCAGCGAATGGAGCAAGTCCTTTCCCAAGTATGCATATGGTGATCCGAGCAAACCGGACTACTCACTCGAGGCGGGACATCTGGCGATGATGAAATGGTTGCTTGGACCGCCTAATCGGCAAGTCTCACCATGCCCGCGCAACTTGTGCCAGGGATGTTATGATTCCCCGCAGTGGAAGGTCCACTGCAAGAGCTGCTCCAAGCCACTCTGCATTGAGCATGACCTCCGTGGACTACGCCTTCGGATCTGCGGTTACCGTGACCTCGAAACGGAGAAGCAGACCATTCAGAATCGATTTGCGGTGAATATTCCGCAATCTTCTAACCCGGATGAGCTTTCCGGGTACGACCTCCCATTTAGAAGCCAGCGGCTTCTCGATTCGGCAACTAAAGGCTTCATTGACAACCCACAATCAGATAGCCTGGAGGAGCAAACCCCCGATTCCCATATCGGTGATCAATCGGCTCATGCATCCTTCTTCTCCACTCAGCCATCTCGCTTCTTCTCAGTCCCGACGTCTAATCACTCCTCCCCACCATCATCCTCATCCTCGATCTACTTTGATTCGCCCATCGAGACTCCGAAATGGCAAGGTTGTCAATCCTTCTTCTGTCCCCCGGCTGATCCCATCACTGGTATCAGGGATGTCAGAGGCGGCATCCGGGATCAGCGCCCAAGGTGTCCCAGCTACCTCCGTGAATGCACAGGCTGCAAGGTGTATGTATGTGCGGACTGCATCTATGCCTACCCGCCCTGCAAATGTTCGTATTGCGAGGAGCACTACTTGTGTCCCAATTGCATGAGAGATGGCCCTCGTGATAACCGCTGCCGTCGCCGCCGAGAGGAAAATGCGCGGTGCGAGCGGAAGTGGAAAAAGGACATGCAGGTGCTGGAAAGCATCCTGGAGCTGAAGGTGGCTAATGAGCTGGCGGAGTTCGCTGGCGAGTTCTTTGGCCTCGTCGAGCAGCGCGATAGTTTACCCTCGGGGATCAGCTACGATGACCAGATCACCGATCTCTATGAAGGCGACGTTGCAGCAGCGGAAGTATCCGCCTCGTACTTTGAGCCTGATGACATTGACTGGTTCCTTCAAGACTCATATTAGCCGGTATCCCGGCTCACCGTCTTCTATCATTTCTCTCGTGACTTCCATATGCTTTTTTTTGTTCCAGTTTCTTCAGCGATCTCATATCACGGCGTCATGAGGGAAATCATTTATTTGTCCGATTTACGGGATCTAAGCGATGTACTGGGATCAATACCATGGCGTTCCAACTCGACGTAACAACGGGATGATCAACACATCCATATCTTTGCTACCCCTCGACCCCTCTTTCCAACCGGACTGTGGCTGCAGACGGGGCACCGGAATTGCACTATCCTGCAGTGACTCCGAACTGCTAACGGCACTGACGACATAGCTGGCAAAGGATGCAGGCACCGCGCCAGACTTTACGACATGTTTCTCTGTTATTTCTTAAATCTTTCTATCTGTTATAGTGCTGGGCTGGATGACCCAATATGTGAGGGGGATACGATGGCGCAAAGATTACTGCTATGGAGGGCAATGTCAGCGTTGACCATGTAGCGACATGCCCTGAATAATCAACTATCGTTACGGTTTGCTTCTGTTCCCGACTATAACCAACAGCGGTTCGTCCATCCGGTCCTTTTGACCCCTGGACATTGTATAATAACGCCACACCCCGAGCAAAAGTACGCAACGAACTATAATAACCAGTAATAACGCACCACATGCATAGCCATACCCAAGCCAACGAGCCAATACAAGCAATCCCTATATATGAACAGATCGACCGTCAGACACCTGTGCAAAACGGAGATAAAACAAACCCCCCGATCAAATAGGAACCCCATCAAACCAGACGATATACCTAATCTATTGCGTGAAGAAAAGCCCTGAGCACAACAGCACCTAGCGTGGAAGTCATCATCTGATGCGACGTTACGCAAAGCCCGTAGGTACGTGTCGGACCGCAGATGGACAGACGATGCGGTCAAAAGACAACGGCTATGGCTCCCTGGAGTAAACTTGGCGCATGCAAACCACGTGGGAGTGCATGCAACGTCTGCAGCGGTTTCGTCAATTTGCGGTATACACCCCCGGCAAATTCCCTTATCGGCGGTGAATACTTGTACGTTGTTTGGGCCAATAAGGCCATGGGCAGCGTTGGGCTTTCGAGCGGTCTGTGTGTATGTGTTTTGATCTTGGGTTGTTTCAACCCAAGGTAGACACATAGAGCCCTGGGTATAGTACAGAGTGGCTCAGCTGTAGGGGGTTAGGTCTAACAACCAATATCCAACACTTTAGATAGAACATACTATACATGTATGTAACTTTAACTTAAGTTACTCCATAACTATACATGTGTAGTCCCACAGATCGTAAATAGAAGTATCAACTCCGGGTGGATCGGTCGATCCCTCGCAACTCTACCCGGTTCCCCGGTGCCCCTTTTTTATCTTTTTCATGTATGTATCTACTCCCCGGTTCCCCCTAGATGCCAGACCCATATATCTAGATCGGCTGGCGCGGATGCAACTCCCAAGTCCCCCGGTTGGGCGCGGGCTATCCTCGGTAGGACCACTGGAAGTCATCCTATTAGTCCGGAGGGCAACATTTGGAATGTGGACGGAGTCCAGGGAATTTAACAAGTACTGTACGCTAGGTCCCGTCTGACATCATGTCCAAAGTTTTAGAAGACACAAACTAGAAGGGCTTATACTCCAATCAGAAGCCTTGGATGTGTGAATGGTGCTTTACCCGTCCTGGGGTTAAGCGGACCGACGTCCCGTTTCAGTTCAGGCCCCAATCTAGGGAGATGTCGGTGAACAGCTTTTCCCTGATCTTTCTAGACGCGTGATCGGTCTATTTCCGAATCAAACAGTTGGTCTTTCTTTTCTTTTCTTTTTCTTTTTCTTTTTTCTTTTGGGCTTCCTTGTTTTTCCATTTCTAATCCTTGGGTTATATAAAGGCTTTGTCGGGGGATCAGATCTGAATCGTTTGAACTATAACTGAGAATCACTCCTACCAATCTTGCAAACGCTTCATTTATACATCATGGACAAGCCAAAGAACAACCAGGAAACACAAACCCAAGGCAGTCAAGAGAAGAAGGAACCTCAGCTTCGAAGCGTAGAGGAATATCAGAAATACTGGGATCAACTCCTCCAAAATACAGCGGATCAGATCCAAAAGATCCGAGGTGAGTGTACATCTGACATATGCAGAGTGCCACTGACAACTATAGACAAGGAACAAGCAGCAGAGCGTTCAAACCGAGACTCGCCCCAATGATCGCGTCACATTCCACCTATGCAAGCCGAGGAGTTATTGGGGGGTGAGATTCTGGTGTTTTTCGTTTTACATATTTATCGCATTTTAGCTGGAGAGCTGGAGGGCATGAGATATACGAGGTTAGAGGGTGTTTTGTTTCGGGAGTTGAACATAGCCCATCGTCGTTCGCTGTTGCCTTTGTTTTGTTGGCCATACGTCGCATATGCATGAGAATACCCAATCACACTATCAGTCGTTTCAGACTATTCCATCTTTGTTCAAAGCAGGGAGCAAACTTAATCTGTACAGAGCCTCGAGTGGGGATTGGGGGTAGTTGCCATAAGTCACGTTGCATTGATTTGACCTGGGCTCCTTTCCATCTACACATTTATGCAAGCAGCAGACTTCTCCATCCAGTGATCTTTGAGTCTATGCATGTCATGGCTACAGACCAAGGTGGTCAATCCCTGTCAGTATACCCAAACAGGCAGGAGATCAGCCCTACTAACACCGTCCAGGACCCTGCCACTGGACATCGTGGCCCACAATGCTGTCTTCCTGCTGAGCGGTGTGATTGTCGCCTGGCTGCTCTCCATCCTTATCCGGCTGGGACAGCTGCGCCCCCGTTCCCGTCTTATTACGTCGTTGTGGTCTTTCGTCGTTCCTTCAGCCAGCTGGTATACTTCACTACTGTGGCCATGATGCGGTTCTGGAGAAACGACATCGACTGTTTCTGTATATATCCAACATCTGCTTGTCCACCCCTCTAACCGTGTCATAGTGAATTTCTTAAATAACTACTTGGGGATCTGAATGTACGACGTCACTCTAAAGACCCTGGTCCCCCCCCCCACCGAACAGCTGGCTGAAACTCGCGCGCTTTTAAACATTTATGCCTAATCCAATGTTTCAAAATATGCAGCCCAATGCACGGATCTTGAAAACGCAAGCCCATTGTGCCTTGATAAATAGTAAGGTGTAAGCGATTAATGACGGCAAAAGCGCCAACGGCCAAGTGGAGGTCTCCACACCACATCCCACTCCGAGCTTTCGAGCCAACACTTCGCCTTCACCGTCTACAATCCCACTCTCCCCCTTACCGACACTTCTCTGACGTGCCATGTCCGATCCCGACCACAACCCCTCCCCCGCGGAGCTGGCGGAACGCGAGCGCGAAAACCAAGAGCGCAAGGCCCGCGAAGATGCGGAGCAGGCTCAGCTCCCCTACAAGTGGACACAGACAATTCGCGATGTGGATGTGACGGCACCCATCCCTGCCAACCTCAAGGGCCGCGATATGGATGTGGTATTGACCAAGAATAAAATCCGAGTTGCGATCAAGGGTCAGGAGCCCCTCATCGAGGTACGGCTTGCCGATTAACCAGTCACCCCGGAGATCGGTGACACCATATGGGATACGGGCCCCCCGATAAATGAGCGTCGGCTGATTTTGTTTATTATTTCTTGTTTTAGGGCGACTTCCCCCACGCTATCCTCGTCGACGAATCTTCTTGGACTCTTGAGACTACCCCCACCCCGCCCGGCAAGGAAATCAATGTTCACCTTGATAAGGTCAACAAGATTGAGTGGTGGCCTCATGTTGTTACTACTGCGCCTAAGATTGATGTGACCAAGATCACGCCGGAGAATTCCAGTCTGGGTGATTTGGATGGCGAGACTCGTGCTATGGTTGAGAAGATGATGTATGATCAGCGGCAGAAGGAAATGGGCGGTCCCAGTAGCGACGAGCAGAAGAAGATGGAGCTGTTGAAAAAGTTCCAGGCTGAGCATCCTGGTAGGTTCTTATCTCGTTCATCTCTTGTTTTTTTTGCGATGCTTTTGAGGCTTGTGCACTATTGCTCTTGGTTCCTTGCTAACTTGCTACCACAGAGATGGATTTCTCCAACGCGAAGATGGGCTAAATCATTCCTAAACCCCGTTCCATTCTCGTTATGTATGCATAGACGATCAATGTATGAAGTATGAGCTATGTCCATCGGTGATCGGTGATCGATATTATTCAATGAATGACGAATTGTATGGCGTTTGTCAACGTCAACTTTCATGTATCTGGACTTCCATCTCTGTTATGCTTGACCATAGGCCAATGTATTATATATAACGATTTCTGATCTCCTTGTTCTTTCTGATCTCTTTGTTCTGGCCTGCCAAGCAACAAATACGATAATTACCCGATTGGGAATAGCGCGTGAGATCAGAGACGATGTCGATCATCTTTCCCTTCGCCTCCGCCACCGTTTCTTCACTCTCGATTTGGCCAAAGAAAAAAGGAGTCGGATTAAACTCACAAGGCGCAGCTCGGCACCGCTGAGCCTCATCCCTCATGCACTGCCTTCAACTGGGATACCACAATCCGAGTTGCAGAGCGCAATATCATCAATGCCTTGAAACGCCCCAACCCGCCTTGCCAGTACTCTGTTCAACAAGCACCCATTTATTCACTGTGACAAAACTATTATAAGAACTACCCTTAGTCTGCATCTTCTCCACGCAAGGGACACGATGCATCAGAAAGATCAAATTCGGACCGGAAGTAAGCCCATGCAGGGGCAGAGAATGGTCTTCCGGGTTCCGAACTACAAATCAAACAATGCCCTAACGCATGGATCTTCGGAATCGACCGAACAAGTCTATCATTCCCGACGGGCCCATCGCAAATCCCGTTCGGGCTGCGTGAACTGTAAACAGCGAAGAGTAAAGGTATCTCACGACCACCTCAGCCCTTAAGATGAGCACCTATATTGACAATAACGTGTTCAGTGTGACGAAGCCAAGCCCCAGTGCCTTCGATGCCAGAAACATGATGTCGAGTGTGACTATTCCACCAAGCCTGTAAAACCAAAAGGCAACAATATTGTAGCCCAATTCATCGAAACAAACCCTGAGTTGATCTCACTCGACTCCTTGGCTTCATCAATGTCTCTAACGATGGTATCCGAGAAATTAAACGAGCTATTACGACCACCTCCAGGCAGTGGCGCCAAACTACCATCCTTACTCACAGATGCCTCAGCAACAAGCCGCACGATAGAGGCCCTCCACTACTTCCACAAAGGCCCAGCATTCTCAACCGAAAGCAAAAAGACAGTACGCATAGTAATGGGCAAAATGGTCCAACTAGCTTTCGAAGTAAGGCCCCATTCCCATCCCATCCACCATAACCAATCGCATTCCTAACGAACCAAACCCAGACTCCCTTCCTCATGCACGCCATAATAGGAGCAGCAACAACGCACCTCTGCACACTCCTTCCAGACAACAAAGCCTACCGCTTAGCGGAAGCCTACCACTGGCAACAAACAGTAAAGCAATACTCACAAGAAGTCTCAACAAGCATAACGCCCCAAAACACGGACAAACTCTACTCAGCCTGCATGATGGTCTCAATGCACTCCTTCCACCAAGAAACCTTCTCCCCACGCTCCTCCTTCGTCTTCTCACCCGACCCAACAGCCCTAACATGGCTCCGCCTCCAGGGCGGACTCCGCTACCTCCTCGAACGAACACAGCCCTGGTTACCGCAGAGTATGTGGTGGGCGACATTTATGGAATCGCGAGATCCAGACATCGATTTCGACGATGAGCGGGCTGGAAGGGTCGGTCTTGATTCCGATTTGGCCGATTTATGTGGTATCACTGAGGACTCTACTATTGATAACACGCCTTATTTGTGGCCGTTACGAATTTTGATCCGGATTCTGGGAGTTGAGCGGTGCTCGGATAGTTTTAATAAGTACACTACTTGGATGGGGAGGCTTGAGGGGCCTTTTTATGAGTGTTTGCTTAGGAAGGAGGTTCCTGCGCTTGTTTTGCTTGCTTGGTGGTTGGGGCTTATGTGTTTTGTTGAGGAGTGGTGGGTTAAGACGAGGGTTCGTTCTGAGTGTACTGCTATTTGTATGTTTCTTGAGGGGAGTTGTGATTTGCTTGTTTTGAGGTTGTTGGAGTTTCCGGCTTCTTGTTGTGGGTATACATTGAGGCATCAGCGGGAGGGGAATTTGTTTGAGACTGCCGATGAGCTTGTTCTGTTTGATCCGCCTGCCCTGGAGGATGTGATTATATAGGTGTTTTCGGATGTGGCTTGACTGATACCCTTCTTACTATTGATTTCCCTGCATGCCTATATCGATGGTCTATTTAGAACTAACAGGATTTTATTGCTATTTCTTATGGTTACTGACCACATTCCATGGACGTTTGATGAGACATATGAAGTTATATTCACGTCTAGTAGTTGTAGCATTATGTATGTGTCAGGCTGCAAGCCGCCCACGTCCGAGGTTGTTCTCGGCGGTAAGTGCATCGTATACCGATGCACCACATCCATGAGAAGTATCATGATGTGCGGTTCATGTGAAAGCCAGTATTATTAATATCCAAGGTGATCCCAAGCAAAAGACCCCAAAAGCACCATCTTTCGTACCAAAATCCAATCATGTCATAAACATTCGATCAATATCGAGAAGTGATCATCGTCGCGTCGTATGCAGTGAAAAACAGACAAGAAGACTGCAAAAAGGATGCAGAGACAGCCAGCAATGATGCCAGAAATAAAAAGCAAAAGTCCAGGATAGACGATTCCAGATCGTCTTTGCCGAAATACCGGCATGGAAATATTAAACAGATAGCTCATAAGTGAAGACAAATAGCGAGGTATGTGCATGTCATACTATCCAGCCAAGGCTGAATCACCGACTCTCCCAAGAGACCCGGCGATGACGACGGATAGACCGATCATCGTCCTCGGAATAGGCAGGCCCAGTCCGCGAACCATTAACACGCGCCATAGGCGGCGGGTTAACAATGACAGCCATAGCCGAGGAGATCGAGATTGATCGGGACCGACTTAGCATTACCGAATGACGAGGCGAGTACGGCGGCGGTGGAGTTTCCCTCGTTGCAGTGGATGTATTCCCATAGCTGCTAGGGTAGGAAATAGCAGAAGAAGCATCAGAAGTGACTTCCTCGTCGTAGAGATTGCGGTTCTTCTCTTCCTGGGAATACTCCTGGGACTCAGAGGAGACGGAAGGATCACGCATGTGGGCTTCCAGCGTCTTCTCGTGGAGGCTCATCGGACGGGCTGTGTACTGCGGCAGCGGGATTACGCTAGAATAGCCCCCATCCTCCGAGTCATCCGAGGGTCCGTGCCCATTGCGCCCGGGTGAGGGGCGGATGAATTGTCCGTCGCCGTTGAGTGTGAAGTGGCCTGTTTGGATGCCATTGTTGGGTCTTTGGATCATGGTTTCTGGGGTTGAGCAGGGTTTCTCCTCGCGGGAGAAGCATCCGCAGAGCGCGGAGAGGAATGACATGGCGGAAAGACCTGTGGTTTAATTGGCACTGTCAAAGCCAGATTTTGGGTTTGTTGTAATGAGAGAAAGTCGTCCCTTGAGTCACTGTCACAATACAAGACCCTCTAAACGGGAACTATTGCATGAACACCTCAGTTGAGCCTCAACTGATGATAGATTAAATCCCACTCGCGTCGAAATAAGCCCCAGACCTGAAACGACGAGCAGGTGTACTGAAAAGCTGGTCCGACACTAAAGCGACATGCTCATACAGAGGAGAAAGAAAAGAATAGGAGCCAGAGAAGGAGGAGAGATGAAAGAGAGGACAGCTTGGGGCTGACTTCGACGCCGCAGGCATCCAGATTCCCCGGATCTCTGATTGGCTCGGTGCTGATAAGATGGGCAAGTACCGATACATCAATCTCCACTATCTATCCGTAGACAGCCAGGTA
>ERZ1673737.2642-NODE-2642-length-14698-cov-3.843475_pt1 | contig 14698 bp, 10 predicted proteins | sample MGYA00580211_ERZ1673737 | MGnify/ENA primary metagenome ERZ1673737 (study PRJEB41218, sample SAMN15661789) | gut metagenome | host: Homo sapiens | place: Canada: London | collected 2015-08-20/2019-03-30 | study: EMG produced TPA metagenomics assembly of... | reverse complement strand
ATTACTGATACTCGACGTAGCTGGTTCGGAGACCATATGCACATGCCACCGGGGAAGTTCTTTACCATGTTCCACTTCTTGGTATGGTGATGTCTTTGCACTTGACAGATAAATTAGGCTAATGGCCAATACCAGGAATACCCATTCTCTCGCGGCTTCACCCACATCCAGTCCGCAGATCCATATGAGGTGCCGGACTTCGACGCAGGGTTCATGAATGACAAGCGGGATATGGCTCCCATGGTCTGGGGATATATTAAGTCCCGCGAGACTGCCAGACGTATGAGTGCATATGCTGGCGAGGTGACAGCCATGCACCCTCAGTTCGCTCACAGCTCATCCGCACGGGCGTTGGACATGGATCTGGCTGTTACAAAGGCATATGCTGGCAAGAATCATATCTCGGCCGGTATTCAGCACGGCAAGTCTTTTTTGATTCCGTTTCCTTTGTGTTTCTCTCACTAATACGGCTATGTAGGCTCTTGGACGCAGCCCTTGGAGCCTGGAAAGCAGCCTTCTGCCTCTACCCTTAACACCAATAGACATGAGGCTCGCGACTCTCTGAACTATAGCGAGGAGGATATCAAACACATTGAGAAGTGGAGTAAGTCATTAACAACGCCTTTCTAGATTTTGTTGTTTCTGACCGTCCTTCCGCAGTTCAACGTCACGTTGAGACAACCTGGCACTGCCTCGGAACATGCAGTATGGCCCCTCGAGAGGGCAGCTCCATTGCGCCGCAAGGCGGTGTTGTCGACGAACGCCTGAATGTTCACGGTGTCAAAGGCCTCAAGGTCTGCGACTTGTCGATTTGCCCCGATAATGTGGGCTGCAACACTTTCAGCGTAAGTCTTTGTCCCTTTGTTAGAATCATAGAAATGCTAAGTGTGATGAAATATATAGACTGCGCTACTCATTGGCGAGAAGTGTGCCATGCTTGTGGCCGAGGACTTGGGTTACTCTGGTGCCGATTTGGACATGAGGGTACCAACCTACCATGCCCCCGGCGAATTCTCTCATCTTTCTCGTCTTTGAATGATTTTTTGTTGGACTTTGTATGATGTTCATGAGTCATATTCGTTTTTATGGCGGTTCTAGTCTGAATAGCAATCATGATTATGTTCCTTTTTGGCCTCCTGTTGTCTCTCTCGTAGTAAATACAGAAAGCTAACTAGGGTCAATCTGCAGGCGGGAGTAATGTAATCAACTCGACGCTTTTCAGATTACACATTGAGTATCACTTTTTGCCATTTCTGACAACGTTTTTCGGCGGAGGTAGCAGATACATTGAATATATTAGAGTTTGATTTACCACTTTACGTATTAACTCCTTACCCTAGGAGACGGTCGCTTTTACTTGTTTCCGGTAAGGAGAAGACAGACCGATAAGATATCGACTTGGAGCCATCGATATTGACAAGGTTCGCGGCGGACAGATATTGATTAAAATAGCTGCTCGTTCTCAGCTTTGTATGCTTATACGAAGAAGTAAGGAGACAACATTTTATCAGACAACATAAGGAGAAATATCCTTTTTTTTTTCCTACACATGGAAGAACGGGGTGGGATAATCCAGTGCACGATCACCTCCATATGTCGGCTTTGTTCTGTCGGGTGCTTTGTGTCAAAAATAGCAACCCTCAAGAAACATTGAAAGAGAGTCGAGTCTTCTTTGTGCTCGCATCAATCTCTCATTCCATTCTAAAGCTCTTCGATTTCCTTTGTTGGCAAAAGGTTACTCGCAAAACGAACACTGGTCTGCAAATATATATCCAACCTTGAATTCCCCTGCTAGCGCATCCCATCCTCTCTTTATTATTTCGAAATGCGCTATTCACTCCGAGGAAGAAATAAGCCAGCAGGCTTCTACAATGAGGACTACGAGCCCCTGAAGCCGAAGACAAGCGCCGCTCGTATCACGGCTAAAAAGACACCCGCGAAACGAAAGGCAAAGGCTGCAAAGCCCGCCCCAAGGAAGCCTGCCCCAAAGAAAGGAAAGATTCCTAAAGACCTTGATAAATCGTACGTTGGAAGATATACTCCCGAAGTGCTTCCACGGCCTAAGAAGCAAACATGGAAGCATGATGGAGAGAAGCCTATCGCCGATATGAATAAGGTTCCTCCGGGATGGAGTTCTCACGACGCAGACCTCGACCCCGAGTAAGCAAACAGGAATGATGAGACTTGTATTTCATCGGCCCATGATATCTGACTTTCTCTAGTGATATTGACGCACAAATTGAGAGATGCCGCGAAAGGATCAAAGCCAAGATCATGCCGTCCATCTTCGAGGCACGCCTCAAAGAATATCTGAATAGAAAGAAGGAACGCGAGTACGTTTCAATATCGGATGAAGCTATTTTAAACGTTCACTAGCTGATACTTATGCAGTACTATGATGAATGACGAGGCAGAAGGCCTGAGCTGGAACGTAGTCCAACGTCTGGATGATCTGGAAAATATCGGAAGCTGGCTGGAGAAAGGAAATGACGACGATGATCAAATCCCCAACGTTGATGCCATAATTCAGGCCTACGCAGTTGGGGATTTAGACTGGAATGCAGGCCTTGTGACCTACTGGTCAAAGGGAAAGCAACTTTGCCAGCCACGGCCGTTCAAATGGGAAGAATTCCTGGCCATCAGTGCGAAGAATAAGGGACATATTGGATTTTGGGTTGAAGGGGTAAGAACATGCGAATAATTCTGCGACAGTAAACTAGATACTAATGGTAGATGTATAGGGTCCTAAAGTTGGAAAGATCCTTCTCAAGGAGATCAAGCCAAGCACTGGAACGTCTAATGGATCAGAAGGTGATCAGAATGGCCTACTTACTCCTTCATCACCCGTTGCAGGAAAGAACGCAAGTCATCTCATTCCGCGCTGATCCCGACTTGCTTGTATCTAACAAATTTCCCCATTTTCCAGTCCCGTGTCGACATTCGATTAAACGACACAGTCCAAAGCCACCCATTCAGCTACGTGAAAGACTCAGGCGCCCACCTGATGACCATCTCAGACAGAGATTTCGCATACCTCCATAAAGTCTCAGTAACTATAGAGGGGTTTGACCCCAAGCCAGCAGCTTCCATGGGCGTTACGCGTGTGCACCTGCATGGGGGAGGAGAGCTATTTTGGAGATCCAAGGCCCTCCGGATTAAGTTTAGGGACCCTGATCATCCCAAGCGTGGGGACTGGGAGTGGGTGCAATGTCACTTGAGTGAGGAGAAGGTTATGGGCTCTGACAGGATCCCCGACTCAGGCAATTGTGTTCTCTACAGGGATAGTCTTCTTTGGAAATATGGCCCCAGGGAGGGGATCAACCGCAAGCCACAAGGAGTGGTCTAGTTTAGTCCTGTTTGTGGCACCGATGCCTTCTTCGCGTAACGTCTAGATTCGTCCATCTAGCTTTTTCCTTGCGTCAGAAGCAAGTTGCTGGGTATTTGTTGAGGTAGCTCCAATGGTAATTGTTTGGGTATGGTTGTCTTGGGGCTCACGCCGCACTCGGGTTTGTAATTATCCTTAGTTCGTCCGTACAGAATTCATTCATCCTTCTTCCCTCTCCCGGTCATGCGCCTCGCCTATCAATGGTTCTTGAAATCGGCTTGAGCAGTGCACACATCGTAACTATTTTCTATCAATCACTAAAAGAGCTTTGTTAGATTGAGAGACGGGGCTAGAATATATATGTATAGTACAGTACCTTGCTACGTATAATTACACCATCGTACGGAATCCCGTTGAATTCCCTGAGACAGAGCACACACTCACAAATTGCTTCTAGAGACCTACCTTGAAACATCTTATTTCGGTCTCGTCTCTATTGGATTTTGTTGCAGATCTTACTTTGACCATTTAAACGACGTGGGTGTAACTTGTACTATCGTATCTTAGGAAATATCAGACATCGTGGTTGATGCAAACACACCAGCCACATTTTCCCACGTGGTAACCTGCACAGCAATGTGGCAGTAAGTAAATTTCCGGGGCACGTTACATTGCTGATCGTTTATAAGGCAGCATTAATTTAATTGACTTCTAAAGGTGAAGATCAAATGTGTTGATCCTATCCTACTCGGGCAAGCACTATCACGGTGGCGAAGAGTGGCTAAAGCATGTCATTTTGTAAGAAATAGACCACCGATTGTGATCGGAATTGGAGCAGTCTAGATAGCTTATCGATCTATTATACCTTGTCACATTATTGTGTTTCCTCTTATGGCTCTACAGAGTTTGGCTGGGTGGTATTAATAAGAGTGGATTTATGCATACCTACTTAGGCAGGAAAGAAATCGAAAGCATGGAATGGATGATAGGTATATATAGAACAGTTCAAGAAGATCAAGTTATATTCATATAAATAGTCGCAACATATACTTCTCCCGGAACAACGTCTACGCACGGACCCCACGCGCTAGGGGCAAATCTTGATTTCGGCAGACAACCGGAGATTTTCCAGCTCCACGTCTAACGGTGTACCGTTGTGCTACGCTATGATATGACATCTGGACCATCTGGACCATATTACTTGGACTGGACAAAATGCTGAAACATGTACAGTTTGGTTGAGACTGTGCCTTGAATTCTGAGCCGTGACGATGTCCGAGATGACTTGAGTGGCTGAACACTCCACTTGGATAAATTAAAATGATCTCATCCGACCGAGACCCGATGTGCGCTCGCGCCGCCTACGTGACGGGGAAGTCCCTTATATTTGCTTTCTGCCTATGCGATTTGTCGTAAGGATAACGTGGTAACGTGGTGTTTGGACGTCAACTGTGTTAACTATTGACCTAGATGCTATTCCCTGATTGCGTCTGTGGGGTATAGGCACCATGTTCATTTAGAGATACTATGGAGTTGTATAGTTTCATTGTTCAACAATATCTATGCAGTTTTTCAACTGTGATGTAATGATGATTCGGAGGTCAGCTAAATAGACAAGTATACGCACCGAACAACTTCAGCCACAGAACAGGGACAGTGACAGGGGGTGACAGCCTGACAGTCCGGGAGGCAAATCACAGTGGATGCTCTGGTCCCAATGATGTGGCCATATACTTCTGTGATTTGCTCACCAACGTTTTTACATGTTTCGTATAGCGTGGCCCTGGGGTTTCCATGGATCATGATATTTTGACAGTTGACCACTCACAATGCTTTCTCTGTCTCCAATTATCATCTTCATTCTTGAATTTGACGCGTATGCCTCTTTGGGATACTCAGGAACATGATATAGGATATATTCCGGAGTCAAAAGTCGAAGTAGCTACATCCTCTGCGCTAGATGCCATCATCCATGCAACAGTTCCAACTTTTCTATAATCCAAAACCGCTTGCTTTGCACAATATCTCGGCACCTCCGAGTATCACAACTGAGGACATGATCATGCACTCCATACAAGCACAGAGCTCCGCCTCAACCTCCGCCTACATCCCGATTTAGCAACCTTCCACCCCCATACACCCCAGCCAAGAACCCTGATTGGAGCGCTGGTCCTGCAATCCTCTGGATCAACACAGCATTCTCGGCTCATTCCTCATCTTATTGACCCACTCGTATGATGCGGATGATGCTGCTAACCGCCCTACCATACAATTCAGCCACTTGCATGCACCGTGCACCCATACAGATTAACTCTTGGGACGATCTCCTCTCGAACAGGGATTAAAAGCAACAAGGCAAGCTGCTATGATATCAACGGGCCCCCATGACGTAGTAGGCTCTGCAGGTATCGTGCCTGCTTGCTCTAGTGCCTATATAGACTGCTAGGATGGAGTGCACACAGCGATGATATCAGACTCCTTAACTGCTTCATATAAACATCTAAACCCTCGAACCTCTTGTACCTTTTTTTTCTATTCATCTAGAAATAATTCCCCATCTATACTCCTATTCGTCCCGGACTTGAACTCCTACCTGTTCCTGGGATTGTGTATTATTATCTCCTTCCTCTTTACGAACTATACGTCACGCCTTTCACGCAAACGACTGGATATCATTCTATTGGACTTTGATTTGATTCCATTTGATCCCAATCCATCATTTCGAGATTGAACCAGCACAACATCCAACATCCAATATCCAACCACAAACACACCTCAAACCAACAACCATGTCTTCTCCCGCTGTGAGCAAGGCACCCCCAAAGCTGGGCTCAAAGACCGACACCCCAGCCAAAACCCGCAAAGGCTCCGGCTCCAGCGTCGCCTCAAAGCCAAGCAACACCCAAGCAAGCCCCAACCCTAAGTCCCTGAAGAAGGCCACCCCCCGCAAACTCTCGCAGAAAGCCCCCGAGCCAATCGAGGACGACGAGCAATCCATCCCCGAGACCCCGTCCCCGAAGTCCAAGAAGAAGACCTCCTCCGCTGAGCAGCGCCGCCCTGCCTCCCCGCCAGACGATGTCGCCTCCCAGGCTTCCGGCTCTGCGGCCCCTCTCGGTCGTGCTGCTTCTGGTTTGACTGGTAAGGCTAAGGATGTTGCTGGCAAAGCCAAGGATACAGCTGCACAGGGCTCCGAGACTGTCCAGAATGGCGCCAAGGCTGCTACGGATAACCTGCCTGTACCTTTTGACCTGTCTGCCTTGAAGGGTCTTGAGGTTGCCGATGGTGGAAACGTCATCGCACAGGATGGGAACCCTATTGGCCAGGTTGTCGAAGGGGACCCTGAAGACCTAGTCGGACAGACTGTTGGCGATGATGGCGAGATTGTCGACGAGGATGGTGATCTGATTGGCCGTGTTGATATCCTGCACGACCTTGCCGAACAGGCGAAGAACGTCCCCGACGAGGCGCAGTCCAAGGTGGGCGATCTGGAGAATGTTGTTACGGATCTTGCTCAGCTGGAGGGACTGCCTGTCTCTGATGGTGGTGTTATCAAGAATGCGGCTGGTCAGACTGTTGGTCGCATTGTTGAGGGTGACTGGGAAGATCTTATTGGTTACACGCTTAACGAGGAGGGTGAGATTGTTGATGATGAAGGTGATGCTATTGGTCGTGTTGACCTTGTTCCGGTTGAGGAGCAGAAGAAGGTCATTGAAGAGTCTACGAACGATGCCACTGATAAGGTTGATGGTGCCAAGGATGATGTTGAGGATCAGTACGAAGATGCTCAAGATGGTCTGCCCACCGATCAAGCCAAGGGCGCTGTCTCTGACAATGACAACGACCATGATCTTCCCGACCTCGATGAGTCTAAGAATGCCGCAGACGGTGTTGTCGGCGATGCTAAAGACACTGCCGAGGATGCCCAGGGTGACCTGGAAGACACTGCCGAAGACGGCAAGATCCAACTCGAAGACAACGTCGACGACGGCGTCAAGGATACCGCTGAAGATGCCGAGGGTGACGTCGAAGAGACCACCGAAGGCGCCAAGGACACCGCTGAAGACGCCCAGGGTGACCTCGAAGACACCGTTGAGGACGCCAAGGACGCTGCCGAGGACGTCGCCGACGATGTCCAGCAACGCGTCCCCAGCCTCGACACCCTCGAGGGCCTCAGCTGCAACAAGCGCGGCTACATCATTGACCAAACCACCGGCAAGCCCGTCGGCGAGTTGACCGAAGGCGACCCCAAGAAGATCGCCAAGCTCGGCGCCACCCTCGACGACAAAGGTCAATTCTGGGACAACCGCGGCAACGTCATAGGCCAGGCCAAGGCCCTCCCCATTGAACATGATGAGGGCGAGGAAGGGCCCTTCTCCGGTCTGGAAGGCCTGGTCGTCAACGAAGACGGGTTCGTCGAGGACGAGAACTCGACTCGCGTCGGACGCTTGATTGAAGGCGATGCAAAGAAGCTCAGCGGCCGCGGTGTCGATGAGGATGGTGAAATCCTCGACCGCAAGGGCAATGTTATCGGTCGTGCTGAGCGTCTGGAGGAGCCCGAGGCGCCTGAAGAGGCTGGTCCTGACTTCTCGGCCCTTAACGGTCTCTCCTGCAACAAGGCTGGATATGTCATTGGCCCTGAGGGATATCCCATTGGCCGTGTTGTTGAGGGTAATCCCAAGGAGCTTGCTGGTAAGAAGATCGAGGACGGCGAGATCTATGACGGCAAGAAGGTCGTCGGCCGTGTCGAGCTCATTCCTGAGAATGAGATTGACAGCAAGTCTGAGGGTCCTTTCGCCGGCATGGAGAGTCTCGTCGTGACCAAGGATGGATTCGTCGAGGATGACGAGGGATCCATTGTTGGTCAGCTTGTTGAGGGTGACCCCAAAAAGCTGCGTGGTCGCGCTGTCGATGAGGATGGCGAGATCACTGACAAGTACGGCAATGTCAAGGGTCGCGCCGAGCCATACGAGCCCCCTGAAGAGGAGGCCCCCGAGGAGGAAGACCTTTCTATCCTTGAGGGCAAGGTTGTCAACAAGTCTGGCAACGTTGTTGACCCTGCCACTGGTGCTGTTTTCGGCCGTGTCGTTGAAGGTGACAAGCGTCTTGCTGGCTGTAAGGTCGACGGCAAGGGACAGATCTGGGGTGACAGCGGCAAGGTCGTTGGTCGTGCCGAGCTGATCCCCGGTGGTGAGCAGAACAAGGCCGAGGGTCCATTCTTTGGCTTTGACAACGCTGTCGTTGGCAAGGACGGTGTCGTGGCCAGCGGTGACAAGATCATCGGACGTCTGATCGAAGGAGACGCTAAGCGCCTGCTTGGCCGCAGCGTCGACGAGGACGGTGACGTTGCCGATAAAAACGGTAACACTATCGGTAAGGCCGAGCGCTGGGAACCCGAGGAGAAGCAGCGCGACGTCAACCCCATGGCTGGTCGCAAGATCACCAAGGAGGGCGAGGTCCGCGATGCTGATGGTAACCTCATCGGCAAGCTGACTGCCGGTAACCTAGCCACTCTTGTTGGCAAGACTGTCGACGACAACGGATTCGTCGTTGACAACGACGGCAACAAGCTCGGCGAGTGCACTCTGCTCGAGAACATCCCCGAGCCTGAGCCCGAGGAAGAGGAGGGTCCTACTACCGAGGAGCAGGAGGCTCAGGCCAAGGCCGAGGAGGACCGCCAGCTCGCCGAGAAGATGTGTCACATCCTCCGCCAGACCCTCGAGAGCGTCAAGCCAGTGTGCAAGCAGATCAATGAGGTAAGTTCTGTGCCAACCCATACCCAATTTTAACACAGTACTAACAAGTCCTATGCCGTCGAAAAAGCCGACCGAACCCCGAAGGACGAGCTCGACGAAGAGAAACTCGTCCAGCAAGTCAAACCCCTCCTCGAGGAAGGGGGCCGCATTCTCCAGGAATGCAACGGCTCAATACGCGCGCTTGACCCCGACGGACACATCGCCGCGACGGCCAAGGCGCGCGCTGCTTCTCGCGATGCTACGCCTGAGGAGTACCAGCTCGCCGACATGATCAAGGAGCTCACTGAGACCGTGGTCAAGACCATTGACAACGGCAAGAAGCGCATTGCTGATATGCCTCATGCTAAGAAGAAGCTGAACCCGCTCTGGGGATTGCTCTCTGAGCCTCTGTTCCAGATCATTGCTGCGGTTGGTTTGTTGCTTAACGGTGTGCTTAGTCTTGTTGGTCGTTTGCTTGATGGGCTTGGTCTTGGTGGGTTGTTGAATGGTATTCTTGGAAGTCTGGGACTTGACAAGATTATTGATGGTCTTGGACTGGGCAGTTTGACTGGTGCCCTTGGACTTGGAAACAAATAAAAGTCTGGAGGATTTTGGTAGCTCGGATACTTTTGTTATGATTGTGTTTTGTTCTTGCCAGCGTTGATCCTTTGCGATATGAGTGATGGTTTATTCTCCTGTACTATGACGCTTTGTTCAAAATTTGCGTTTCGATTTCAACTTCTCTTAAGAAGACTAATGAACTTGAATCTTTTTGTCTATTCACAAAATATTAATAGTCTCGTAAGTACAAATATGCAGGGGAAGTTTCCATGCGTAGTTTCATCAAAAATTCCAACCCTCACTTAATGCATTCCCTGTTAATCGAAACATGTCAAGGCGAAATATTGAGGGTGGTTGTGTTCATAATTACAAGATGGCGGCTTTTTAAATCTTCGAAGGACCGCTCAGGTCCTCTGGTGGCAATGCTGATATGAAGGACCACCCAATGAGGTTGTCCTCATGAATCGATCCGTTATGCATGGAATGTGGCGCGACGAAAATAATCTAATGAGTCTTGTTGGTATCAGTTGAGGCGCGAGGCTCCTCGAGGGGAGCATCACCGAGGGTGCGGTAAGCCCGGTCTCTGGCGGCACCGCGGTCCTTGCGGATGGTAAGGCAGTTGATGCCGAGGAAAGTGGTGATGCGGTTAATAACAAGGACTGCCCAGTGCATGTAGATAACAAAGGCGAAGACAAGGTAGACACGGAGGTAAAGAAGCTCCAACCAGGGAGCAATCACTGGGAAGCCCAGGATGGGGAGGTTGACAAGCACCGCACCACCGATAAGTGGGGCCTGCAGGACAGTCCAGTACGGGAAAGGCTGTCTCAAGAGGTGGGCCAGGATGATCATGGTGGTCATACGTCCAAACACGAAAGCGATGACCCAGCAGAACAGGACCAGGTGGTTGTTGGACAGAATGGTCGAGTAAGGAGAGAAGAGCCATGCAATGATGCAGCTGGTGAAGGCGATCATAGGGATCCACTCCTTGAGAATCGGAGTGAAAGCCAGGCCTTGCTTCTTACGCGCAGCAGCCACATTCATAACACATCCGGGCAGATGGCCGAGGAAGAAGCCACCGAGCAGGATCGGAACCCAGAGGTCCTTGATGGAAGCGGTACCAAAGATTTGGGGAATGTTAATGAATCCAGTAATCGGCTGGGACCACATTCCGGGGCCCCAGATGCCCGAGGCGACCATAATACTAATGGCGATCAAAAGGCCCTCAGTTGGGCCGTTGAAGTAGCCGAGGTACAGGGTGTGGGTGTGGAACGTCTCCCAAGTGGAGAAGTACATGGCTAGACAGGGCACAATAGCCGTCCAGGCACCAAGTTGCGTAGAGCCGAAGCCCATTGCTGCAGTCGAAAGCAGACTGGCAAGGGTGCAGTTCAGAGAGTCGATTCCGTGACTTGTTTCTGTTAGTTAAGTGTCCATGGCTGGGCGGAGGGTGGTACAAACTCAAAAAGCTCCCCGAGGCCGCTGGACGTTCCTGTTCGGCGCGCCTGTTTACCATCCACATTGTCGAGGGTCGAGTACCTGCTTCGTGTCAGCGAAAATTCATGCTGAACAGTCAATTCTGTTCACTTACATCCACATGCCAAGAGCGAAACTGAAGTAAATCCACCCGGGGCCCTGGGTCAAACAATGTCAACTCGCCACTTCCCAACAAACCAGGAACAAGACTCTTACCGGTCCCACCATGTCCGGCACAAAGATTTCGATGATGAAGACATTGGCGACAATCCACATGAACCCAAGAAGGGTTACCATGTTCGGGGCCATCCACATCGGAACAAGCTCGACGAAGGCATTCCACTAAGCGCAGATTAAGTCAGCTGTATGTTCGCAAGCAGGACAGGTGCAAGCTAGGTCCCGTACGTAGTGTCTCAAGATGTAGTTCGAAATAAACGATTTGTCGACACTCGAGTACTTGTACGACTTAAGGGGTAGGAGGGCATCGTCGGAGAGGGAATCTTGGGTCTCTGTTCAGTTGAAGACAGGAATCAGCAAATAGTTCTGAGACAAATCTAACGGTTTGCTGTCACATACCTTGGACCATCCGAAGGATTGCGCTCATGTTGAAGATTGAGCGCGATATGCGGATTTCAATGTATCGTCGGGGGATACAACAACACCTCAGTTCATCGCGCGGCCGTAAAACAAATGAGCAAGAAAGACAGGCAAATAACAAATCAAAACATGCCCTGAACAACACTCGATATACGTGGAGAAAAGGAGGAGCGGAATGTCTCAACATGGGTTTTCAGGGTCGACATCACGTGCGCTCCGCATCGGGACGCGATCCCTGGGAAGCTCGACTGCGAGCCCACGCGAATTTGGTTTACATTGTCTATTGTCGCTGCGCTCTGAACTCATTACTTGACTGTCATTTGAATTCGGTCACTGACCTGCGTTTTCCCTTTGTCAACCCACCTCTTTCGCGCAATCCTGCGTCTGCACCGTCGCTCGAAGCTTCAACCCGCGCCTTGCAACGGTCTTCACACCACTCGGCCGCTCGATCACTCTGCGCCGTCCTCGACAACCGCCTTTTGAATCTGATTGGGGATGACGGTGGATGGTCTGCGCTGCGCTCCCCGCGCGTCTCGTCGCTAAGGAATCTTCACGATGCCTGGTGTTGTCGATACGCCCGTCGGGGCTGCGGCACCTGCTTGGGATCTAGGATTCAGTGTCGGGCATCAAAAGGTCGAGCTCGATATCGATTTGGCCAGCAAAAGCCTGAAGGGCAATACAGAAATCACCATTCACCCACACAGGCAAGACCTGGGAACCATCTGGTTAAATTTTCGGCAAGGCGAGATCAAGCGACTCAGTGTGAACGGCAAACAGGCCACAGCGAAATACTCTGATCCCTACGAATCTATCCAACTCTACGGACCCCATTACCATGAACGCTTAGTCCCAAAGCTCGACAGTCTACTTCAAACTCCTCCGAAGCCCACGCTCGCCATAACGATTCCCAAAAACGTTCGAATCGACGAGCTAGACCCATCTTCAGCTGAAGCTCAAGACCAGATCGCTCTTCAATCTACAGCCGGTGATGTGGACGGCCCAGGAGGTTCGAGGGCGCAAGAAGCGACTCTCCCGCGATTCGCAGCTCTCACGGTGAACCTTGAATTCGCCATTGATAGCATTCGCGATGGTTTACAATTCGTGGGCGTTGAGCATGGCGATCGCCGTTATCCACATGCCTACACAACCAACTCGCTCGAGTCTGGTATCGGATGTCCCTTGTTTCCATGCGTCGATGATACGTCCTCGAGATGCACGTGGGAGTTTTCGATAACTTGCCCCAGCTCGCTCGGTGGTGTGTTTGACCGCAAGTCCCGCTCACGGCCGCAGAACGCCCAACTTTCTGCCGACGACGAGGGCCTGGATATGTCCGTGGTTTGCTCCGGTGACCTGACTGATGATATTGTCGATCCTAAAGATCCCAGTCGCAAAACGGTCTCATTTGCGTCATACTCGCCTTTAGGGGCTCAACAAATCGGGTTCGCTATTGGCCCATTCGAGTATGTCAACCTTGCCGACTTCCGTGAGAGTGACCAGGACGAACAGCTTGGACAAAACGCAATTCCTTTACACGCATTTTGTCTCCCAGGTCGAGCAGATGAAGTCCAGAATACGAGCTTCCCCATGGCACAGGCTATCGATTTCTTCTCGTTGTCTTATGGATCCTACCCGTTTGCCAGCTACAAGATCTGTTTCGTGGATGACGTCCCCACTGACAGTCTTCCCACTGCCTGCATGTCAATTTGCAGCAATCATCTCCTTTTCCCAGCAGAGATGATCGATCCCATGTATGAATCGACACGAACACTGGTGCACGGTCTGGCTTGCCAGTGGTCCGGCATCAATATCATTCCAAATGAGACAGCGGATACATGGGTAACAGTGGGTGTGGCATGGTTTATCACAGACACATTTATGAAGCACCTTTGTGGCAATAACGAATATCGATTCAGACTCAAACAAATGTCTGACCGAGTCTGCGAATTGGACTTCGAACGTCCTTCGATTTACGATATGGGCAACATCCTCAAGGTTGACCCCTCTGAATACCGCTTCGTTGCACTGAAGGCACCTTTGGTCCTGTGGATCCTCGATCGCCGACTAACCAAGGCTAGTGGAAAGCCCACGATGTCTCGCATTGTTACTCGACTGTTCCTAAACTCTCGCATGGGCGATATGCCCAACGGAGCTGTCACCTCATCTCTCTTCCAGAAAACTTGTGAACGACTGGGTCACGCTAAGTTGGATGTTTTCTTCCAACAATGGGTATACGGCGCAGGGTGCCCGCGGTTCACGGCTAGTCAGCGGTTTAACAAGAAAAAGCTAGTTGTGGAGATGATGATCCGACAGATCCAGGCTGAGCAACAGCCTCCACGAGATCTTGAGAAGGACACATTCCTACGTGACGTCAAAGAAGAAGTTCGGCACGTCTACGCCGGTGCAGTACAACCGGTGTTCACGGGATCAATGACACTCCGAATTCACGAAGCCGACGGCACACCATACGAACATATCGTTGAGATTAAGGAGGGAGTGACGAAGTTCGACATTCCATACAATACCAAGTATAAAAGGCTTAAGCGCAACAAGAAGCAGAGAGAGCGGGCTGTGGCATCTGGAGATGCCGAGGTTCAGGAAGAAGTTCTCCTTTACTGTCTGGGAGACGTTCTCCAAACAGAGGAAGAGGCACAATCTTGGCGTCTGGCTGACTGGACAAAAGAGGACGAAGAGCGAATGGGACAGGAATCTTACGAGTGGATTCGTATGGATGCAGACTTTGAGTGGATCTGCAAACTGTCTCTCGGTATGCCAGGTTATATGTACCTGTCACAGCTACAACAGGATCGAGATGTCGTGGCACAGCTTGAGGTAAGATTATTATGTTTATGTGCTCATCCAAACGTCAGGCTAATAATCGCAGTCCTTGCAATATATGGCCGCCCAACGAGAACATCCTCTAATTTCCACAATTTTCGTTCGAACTCGGATGGACAGTCGGTACTTCCACGGTATTCGTGTCACGGCAGCTCGCGCGTTGGTGAAGCATGCGAAA
>ERZ1673737.2638-NODE-2638-length-14711-cov-4.702374_pt1 | contig 14711 bp, 7 predicted proteins | sample MGYA00580211_ERZ1673737 | MGnify/ENA primary metagenome ERZ1673737 (study PRJEB41218, sample SAMN15661789) | gut metagenome | host: Homo sapiens | place: Canada: London | collected 2015-08-20/2019-03-30 | study: EMG produced TPA metagenomics assembly of... | reverse complement strand
CACATGGCGAGAATCCTCATACGACGGAGGGCGAATATCGCAAATCCTCCGATCTTCCCCAGGGCAATTACGACATCTTTATTGTCCCACCTCACTCCGCTGGCTCGGGTTTCCTCTACCTTCCGTCTCTACAATGCAACCGAAACAGTTTCCTGGCCGGTGTCGCGAGTACGCTGCTAGTCGTGATAGCCTGGGTGCTTGTCTCTCCGATCTTGAAGGCATGGTATATAGCCTCCGTCGGCAGTGGAAGTGGAATGGGCATGGCAGTGGTCGCGCTCGGGTTAGGCGTCGCTGGGTGGGCATTTGGGTCCGCCCAGTCTGGTAGTGCTGGCGACAAAGGCAATGGCGGTGCTCGAGGAGGACGGTTCGGCTCCAATGGTCCTGGAGGCCCGGGGGGCCCTGGCAATGGTGGACCTAACAGCAACCAGAACTCCTCCGGTGCCGGCTATGGCCAGGGTAAAAGCTACGGCGGCAATGGGGGTCAGCGACAACAGCATGGAGGAAACTTTGGCGGACAAGAGCGCGGCAACCAGTATGCTGGAAACCAGCATAGTGGTGGTCCTCCTCCAAACGCTGAAAATGAGAAGCGTGAAAAGGAAGAGGCCGAAAGACGCGCAAAAGAAGAACGAGCCAAAGAACAGCAGGCTAAGGAAGAGCGTGCTAGGGAGGAACGTGCTAAGGCAGAGCGTGCTGCTAAAGAAGCCCGTGCCAAAGAAGAAGCCGAGCGGGACCGCGCCAAAGAAGAAGCTAAGCGCAAAGAGGAATTGCGCCGCAAGATGGATGAGTTCAAGCGCAAACGCGACGCAGAGGCCAAGGAGAAGGAGAAGAAGCGTGAGCGCGAAGCCATGGAGAAAGAACTCAAGGAGCGCCGCGAGCAGCTTGAGAAAGAAATGGCCGCAGCTAAGGCAGCCGCCGAAAAAGAAGCTCGCGATCGAATGGAGAAAGAAGCCGCTGAAGCTCGTGAGAGGCACGCAAAGGCTGAAGCCGAGGCGAAAGCCAAAGCCGAAAAGCTGGAAGCAGAAGCCAAGGAGCGGGCTGCCAAAGCCGCTGCTGAGAAAGAAGCCGCTGCAAAAGAAGCTGCCCACAAGGAAGCCATGGCTAGGTTTGCGGCTCTCAAAGAGGCAGCAAGCAAGAAGTATGCCGAAAAGAAGGCCCAAGACGCAAAGAAAGAGGCCGCTGCGAAGCCACCACCTAAACCAGCCAGTGCTGGCAATTCTCCTCGTACACCTTCTCCCAAGAAACCACCTCATCCAACGGCCAACACCGCTGTCGAAGACGATGCCTATTCCTTTCGGCCCTACGACAGACCACGGCGCCCATACGCAGCTGCAACCTCCGTCTACTCGGAGTCCTCTTACGCGCCTTCTCACTCAACTGCGCGCACAACTCCTCCGCCTTCACATCGCAGCTCATACTCAACCAAGGATCCAGACAAGATCGTGATCCAAGGTGTGTACGCCTTCAACAACGCCTTCATGAAAACACCCATAGCACAGCTCGTTTCCGGCCAGGGCATGATAACCGACGGCCTCGTGCTTCGAATCACAACCGAAGGCCTCTTCGTCGACGATGACCTGCGCGGCATCGGCCAGCGCGAATGGGACGTCAAAGCATGGACCCTCAAGCTGGCCGAGGTATGGTGTCCACAAGTGAACGCAGCAACCTCCGCCAAATCACCCTCCAGCAACCCCTTCTCCTTCCGGCGCGGGAACAACGTCCCGACAAACGAAGAGTCGGAGGCTTTTCTCGCCAATTTTCTCAAGGTCTGCAAGAATACTTGCCGCCTGGCTTCGCCGAGTGCATGCTTTTCTCCCAGCGCTGCAGGTAGTGCTGTCAATGAAGGCGGCAAGTCTGACTTTCGTGGTCTGCATGTTCTACGCGCTAGTCTGCGCGATCAGGAAGGGAAGAGGTATGTCTTCGTGTTGCAGGACACCGAGGCGTGGAAGGTCGCTATTGGACTCCAGCGGCTGCGGGCTGGTGCTCTAGTCCGCGCACTGGGTGTATCAGCCATGCCAGTTCCAGAATGCAAGACCATGCTCAGTGGTCTGGGCTATGTTTGATTGAATCCAGCGTCATTGCTGCTTGCTGGATCCCATCCCATCCCATTCTTATTTCTTGCTTCTTACATCTTCATTTTCATCTTCGTATGCCCTATGCCCTTTTTGTGTTCGACTGTTCGACTTGATCGTCATCCCTCATAAGCGGCGGAGTTTGCTTCATGCTGTTCTGTCCCCTATATCCATTCGCTTTCTTGTTGCCTTACCATTCCCAAATTTTTGAGATTCCCCCCTTATCATGATCATGTTTTGAATTTCGTTGTTTATTAATTAGTACAGTTGTTTAGCATGAGGAGAGTACATACCACGCAACCATTGCCGCAGTTATTTAGTTATATTATATTGATTTTACGAATGCATAGCATGATTATAGCTATACAGAGAGAAACTACATCTAGCCTAAAGAAGAAGGGGGAGAGAAGAAAGACATGCTTCAGGAAGTCTATTGGATTTCGTCTCACGTAGATGTACGCACGCTATATGCCGCTCCTCGACTGGACAGAAACCAGATCGAGAAGCATGGAGTATTTCGATTGCAAAGACGTGTAACCGATTCTGCCAAACAAGAAGAAGCCCAGGAAAAGAAAAATAAAAGCAGAACCAATCAGCTTGTATAAACGCCGGAAATGGTCTGTCGGATATATCTTGTATATCTTGCGTGCGCTCTCCGACTCTCCTTCATGATGCACCATTCTCGTAGATTCATACAGATTCCAACAAACATATACACAGTTCTCGAAAGGAGACACAACGGGGCAAAAGAGATAAGAGAAGAAAAGGGATGCAATAAGAAGAGAAGATGGAAAGGGGAAAAAAAAAATCAAATCTATCATATCGGGAATCATATGGGCGTTTCCTTGGAAACAGAAACATGAACATGGCGAGAACATCGTGTGGTGTGAACAAAGGGCCAAAAACAGAAAATGATGCCCTGGCTTCCGCCAAATCAATGTATAGGATATCGAGGTGTAACTCCAACTCCGGTCGAAGACATGCGAATTCCTTTGTTCTCCCGCTTCATCCATTCCATATGAATTATAGATGAAGCGAGAGAATTGGTGGGGGTGGTGAGGGATAGGGGCTATGGACTGCCCAGGGCTGTCTTCATCTAGAAGGGAAAGCCGCCGCCGCGAGCCTGGCCGCCGAAGGGGTGGCCGCCTGCAGAGGCGAAGCCTCCGCCGCCGCCGCCGTTCATCATGTTGAACAGGATGTTGGGGTCGATGTTGATGTGACTGGCTCCGCCGCCCATACCGCCCATACCGCCCATTCCTCCCATTCCTCCCATTCCTCCCATGCCGCCCATGCCTCCCATACCGCCGAAGCCGCCGCCGCCGAACATGTCGGCGGGGTCCATCAGGTCGTCTCCGTTATCATAAGCAGCACGTTTCCTAGGAGATGGGTTAGTTCTGTGGTTGACTTGTGATGAAGGGTAGATCGTAAACTTACTGAGAATCAATGAGGGTTTCGTAGGCCTCGCCGATCTCCTTGAACTTCTCATCACCGGCTTCACCGTCACGGTTCTTATCCGGGTGGTATTGGATGGCCATCTTGCGGTAGGCCTTCTTGATCTCGGTCTCGCTGGCATCCTTGCCGACGCCGAGAATCTTGTAGTAATCCTTGCGCTGGGACTTCTTAAGCTCGAACTCGGCGCGGCGGATCTCCTCTGCAATGCCCTTCTCGCCGGGGTTGTTCTCGGCAACGCTCTTGTAGTCGCGGACGGCATCCTCCCAGTTGTCGGCACCGGCATTGGCCTTGGCACGGACCTTCATAGCCTTGACATAGCCGGGGTCGAGGCGCAGGGCCTCAGTGCAGTCCTGAATAGCTGAATCATACTCCTTGAGGTTGATGTAGGCCTGTGCACGGTTCCCCAGGATCTTGGCGTTCATATCCTTGTTGGTGGGGTCGACCTCAAGAGCTTGGCCCCAGAGATCGATAGCGCGGCGGTAATCCTTCGCCTTGAAAGCGGTGTTTCCTTCCTCCTTGGTGCGGGCCAGCTTCTGCACAATACGCAGCAACTTGATCGCCTGCTTCATGTCCGGGTCCAGCCCGAGGCACATCTTCAGGAGCTTCAGCGCCTGTTCGGACTCACCGGAGGCGTAGAAAGCGCGGGCACGGATCATCATGGCATCCGGGTCCTGGCTGTTCTCGCGCAGCATGCCGATCGCGATGTCCTGTGCCTTGCCGAGCGAGTTGCTGTTGTTCAGCCTCAGCTGGGCCTCGGCTGCCAGGAGCGTCCACTTGCGGGGCTCCTTCACCCCTTGTCCGAGTCCTTGCCGTGCCTGGTCCAGACAGAAGATCACCATTGACACCCCGCGGTCCTCTGCTAGTGTCTCCTCAGCTTGTGTGACGAATCGCAGCATTTTCTCTGCGGGGGCTTTGTCGGTCGCGGAGACCGCCGGCTGGATCTGTGACAGCACGTTCAGGGCCTCTGATGGGCGACCCAGGCTGGTCAAGATCTTCGCCCAGCGGTGCATAATCTTGGGGTTGTTGGGGTCGAGGTCGTTGGAGCGCTCAATATCCTCGAGTGCGTTCAGGTACTGCTTAGCAGACATGTAGGCCGCCGCGCGGTTGGACAGGTAGGCCGATGAGTTGGGGTTAATCTCAATGGCTGTAGACAAATATTCATCAGCGACCCCGGTCGTCTAGAGTGAGATCAAGTCCGAGTTAGATAAAATGCATACCCTTGTTGTATTCCTGGATCGCTCTGTAGTAGTTGCCATCCTTGAAGAACTTGTTTCCCGCCAGCTTGAACGAGTCGGCCTCATCGGCAGACGATGAGTTCGGCTGGTGCGGTGGGGGAGTCGGGCTCCGTTCCTCGTTTGTGCCGTTCTTGAGAGTCTCCTGAGGATCGATATCCATGGAGCTCCGCTCCTCTCTAGATGCTGCCATGGCCGACAATCGACGACGTAGCTCGTCAGGCGGAAGATTCAGCGGGTGTACGTCCTGGTCACGCGAAGACCGAGCGAACTTGAAAGTAGAAGTTGGTCCCGAATTCGAGGACGAGCGACTATGAGAGAAATATGTTTTGGGTTTGGCGGGGGTTTTGGTGGGCGAGGGAGAGGATTTGGAGGGCGATTTAGAGGGCGACTTGGCAGGCGACTTGGAGGATTTGCGCGAAGCGGAGAAGGAAGTTCTCGGTGACGGGGAATCAGAATCTTTCTCCTTGTCCTTGTCTTTCTTGAAGATATGGGCGAGTTGGACCATTGGGTGGGGGGAAAAGAGGCGTTCGGGGGAATTTTTTTTCTATCGAAGGCGGTAGAACCGGGGAGACTTCCAAAGATCTCAAGCACTTCTGAGGTCGACACAATGATATATGTTATGTTCAAACCATGTCAGTCTGCTCTTGTCATGTTAATAAATATGACTGCAAACGCAAACTGTCAACTGCAAACTGCAAACTGCAAACTGTGAACTGTGAATTGTGAACTGTCACCAACGGCGAGCTAAAGTATGGGGGTATGGGTGAAGACAAGAGAAGAAATCGTCTGACCTTTCCCCTATAATATATTTTATATTTTATTTAATGAGAACGTCCTAGGCAAATAATTCAGAGGCTGGAGAGCTACTGGTCTGTGTTAGCGCGCAAAAGAACTGGAGCAATGGAGTCACTACATGCATTTCTCGACGGAAATGATCCCCCCAGCCGCTGGAAAAATCAGATCAGGTCGATTCGAGAATCTTCTTCTTACGGCACGCATGAAGACTTGATCACCCCCTCAACGGAGTGGGCAGGGATGGCGAGGCTGTCTATAACTCGCAGTGGAGCGGTGGATCCGACATGCAGTTTGCTACGCTGACGGTGACAGGCATACATCCAGCGCTGTGACTGGCGTCTTGGAGAGGGGAACCCCTGCATCGGGCTTTCTTGAGACGGATATACTAACTATGGATACTAAAACATGTCTCGGCCAATCCAGGTAGACTGTCGTGTCTTTTTCCCCGGGGTAATATATCGCGTGAGTCTTGGCTCTGAGATATATACAGAAGTGAAGGCCTTGATTTTCCTTCATTTTGCATCTTTTGATATGTCTTATCTGGCGCCATTTTGAAAAACGAGTTGATATGATGTGCTTAATATCGTTCTTGTCTTCCAGCTGGAACCCTCGGTGAACACCATACCACATGGGCCACTATAAAACTACAAAACCATTGGTCAGTGCTCAAGTCCCTTCTTGTGCGTCTTGTGTATCCTATTGATCAGGATGTCAATGGTAGGACTCACATAGGGGTTAAGAAGTAAGATGAAAAGACTCGAACTGGCGGTGAGACCAATATTGAACACGTCGATTCAGACTTGATAAAGGCCCCTGAGCGATGAATTTCATCTGTAGGATATCAAAGAATATTGGCTTTGCATCCAATAAAATTCAGCCCACAACCATAACTGAAATAACTTATCGGTTATGTTGACATGTAGTTCGGCCCATGATTTTTATAGATGTTACCATCGCGACCGACCTTAAGAGACTAGCGCAACTCATCTGCAATCAGACCAGCTCCATAGCCCCCCATCACGCCGGTAAGTTCTGCCTCCTTTCCGCGATATCGATCCACCTAGAAATCTGCGCATCTCTTAGCCGCGCTGCATGCATTGAGCCATATCTGTGGCTGTCATAAGGTGGTGGCTGGTCCAGTTGACGATCTGCACTCACGCGACCAGGGCTAGGGCTGAACGATGAGTCGATTTGAAATGGCGACATTGATGAAATCGGCGAAATGGGTGAGGATGTCGATGACAATGACCTGTTTCGGGTCTGAGGTTCCGGTATACGCGGCCTGTCTCTATCCCCAACTATCCAATATTCTTCGTCTTCGAGCCAGACAAGGGGTAGACAGGTCTGTGGCCGTCTAGGGAGCGAACTGGATCGGACGTTGGATGAGGTGAGTGAAGGCAGCTCGCGTGCTTGTTGGGGGTGATAGTCTGGAAATATCTCGTTGGAAGGACCTGGGCTTCTCCTCCCTCTGTGGGCTGGGCTTCGTCTGAGGTTGGGGTCGACTGAGGGACCAGAGGGCCAGTCGTTCCGTCTTTGATACTGCCGTTGTGATGCGGTGTTTGTTGAAGTCGGTGCTGGTGGTAAAGGTTTCCAAACCAGGATGTTGGTAATGCTGGTATCCGGAGGGGGCGAGTGTATATGAATACGAGGATTTGTGGGATTTGGTGGGACACAGAGTCGAGGATTGTCAACCGGAGGCCCCTCGAGGGATGAGAGATCCATGAGCGGAATGTCGAACTTAGGTGGCTTTGTGGAAGTTGTGTGAAGTTTTCGTAGACATGGACAAAAGTGCATTGTGCAGACAATATACGATCAGGGTCCAGTATACACTATCTTTAAACACAGTGACGTGCACTTTGAGAAGTGCCAATGTTGGGATCGTCGTGAAGGCTCGTATTCAAAACCAAAATAAACACTGGACACGAGAACTAGTCCTAGGACAGGTTGAGGATAGGCCTGAGAATATGTCCAACCTCACTCGAGACGAAGGATCATGGCATATGCCTTGCAAGGCATGGCGCAGCTTATTATAGAACCAACTCCATAATCTGAGCCCATAGGGCGTCCTTAGGGCTAACAACACATAGGGGGTTCTCAACGACGCTTATTCTATTTTATTTTTCTCGCCTGCTCAGCATCCATTGTGACCGCTCATCACTTGCCCCTGTAAGCACCAATTCCTTGTCCGGGAAACGGTCGCAGGATTTCGCAAGGAGCGGAAAGTGGGCGAATATTGTGCTATAATCCTGAAACCCGATTAGCCTCTCGGTCTGAATTGGGGTCCAAATTCGATACCAGAAGGATCCCCCTCGGTTCTCACCGCAAGGGCCTAATAGCGTCATATAGAGACGGTCTTCTCCCGAGCCTCCCGCTTCGCCTTGAAATTACACGGAACAGGAATGAGGCCCCAAAAGCCAAGAACGAATGTAAATTGTAATAGAAGGGGCCGTGGTTCCTTAGACCCCACAGTTGCGGATACGGCCTCTCGGGATCTCGGGATTGACATCGAGTCTATAATGGCGGTGAATGTTGGTCACTGAGGGGTGTGCCTAAGAGATGGCTCTATATATTTGTTGTCAGTGTACGGTGATGTATATCGGTATTAAAGGTTCAAGGGCGTGCAGTAAATCAATGTAGAACCCGTAAGTGCCCTGCAGACACGGTTCCCGCCATTGTGGTCACTGGTGGGGCTCTTTATTTTTGTCTACCAATCACTTACCGTAGTTCGTGTAAATGACATAGGAGGGTCACGATTTTATGGCATAAAGAGGGAAGATGGTGCGAGATATGCACGTAAAAATCTAGAAAGGTGGAGCTATTTTACCCTCAATAAAGTGATAACTAAAGATCGATCTGTTTGTTTTTGCTGCTGCTAATTTGGCGCCTTTACACGCCGTGACTTAGCACCGCCCCCATCCCTTCGGAATAGTCCCTCTTATCCAGCAATCCTCTATATTTCCCCCTATTCCAGCCCCGCAGAAAAGTCCATCGAAAAAGGCCAAGTCAATACCCTGTAGGTCATCTTCATCGGGTAGAAGTTCCATAGAATCAGGCAACTCTGCGTCGGTCCTGTTCATCTGAATGGATCCATCTGATGAAGGGAGCTGGTAGTGATTCACCGGCATGATCCTCGAAACCGGATGGCCCATTATTGACATGACGTCGTATCCAGATGGGTGTTGGTCATGTTCGACCGGCTGGACCGGGCTCAGCATATTGGAGACAGACATGGTCGAAATGTCGGGATCAGGCTGAGCTTCTGTTTTTGGCTCAGACTTTGAGACAATACCACGTTCAAAATTGATGGCGCCAAAATAGGGGATGTGGACTTGTAGTGTCTTGCCGTCGTTGGTCAACCTGCCGTCACACTCAAGCCCTCCGTCATCGCTCTTAGATGAGCTCGTGTTGTACATGTCACCCCTGGCGGCATTTGCCTCAATAGTGAGAAGATGATGAATTATTCGGGTGAGTTTACCGGAAATCAAATCATGTTCATCGCGGGCCTTGGATTCAAGAATCCCTAGGGCACATTCCATGGAGCCACGGTCACTCGGGCGGCTGTGGACAAGGGATTCAAAACCAGTGTGCGCATCCGAGTTCTCAGATCCTCGGAACTGGCTCCGGGAGTTGATGTGAGAAATACAAAGTATGTTCGTGGCAATAAACGCAAGGAAATCACTGCCACGGCAGTAGAAGTATGCAGGATTTGAGGTGCGGAATGCATTATAGCGAGACAGTATTTCGCGGCTGGCATTGATGGCGGTGATTTTGCTATGATTGTTCCTTTGTCCAGACGAGGAAAAGATGTAGGGTAGATGCAGCCGTATAAGCATGTGATAGTGCGTTAATTGATCCATGATACGAACTGTATCTCGAAGGACCTTGGTACTATCACTTTTGCAGGGTATAAAATTCGGTATCAGCCACCATTGAGGTGCCATATCATCTGCAGCTTTGCGTAATAGCATGTCGTCCTCCTGGACTTTGACAAGGCTGTACACCCCGCCATTATTCCGCTCAATAATACGACCGGCGACAGCACAGTGGATGTGTTGCATGCGATCATTTGGGCTGTACTCTTCTAACGCTTCAGGAGTAGAAAAGCGGTCTTCGAGTGATGTGTGCGGCAAGCCTAGCATGATTGACAGGGAGCGGTCCCTTTGAATCAATAGAAAATAAGTTTGAGCGGGGTTGAATGCCGCTCTAGTCTCGGGCTCAAGGAATTTCAGGGATGGTGAGGCAAGTCCGCGATGCAGAGCCATCATCTGCGCAATGGCAGTCGCCCGATGTATTGCCATCCATGCACGATGAAGGTTTCCAGCGTAGTTCTGGTACACAGCCTCAAGAACGATGCATTCCATACCCTCGACAGAGCGGATGAGGTCTTCATTAGTAGTGACGAGGCTGATGGCTCTGTCAGTTACACGAGACATGATTGAGCGGACAGAGACACCGACTCTCCCAAACTCTCGGAGGCAAGAAGGGGGAATTCCTTGTAAAAATATGCCGAGGACCAGAAGCTTACGCGCAATCAGCACCGGGTGCTTACCCGACTCAGGGGGGTTTAGTATCTCCCTTGTCGATGATAGAGCCTCGTCCGCAAAGGTGGAGGCAGACTTACAAATTCCCCAGAAAAATGGGAGTGAAATGCTTGTTGGGAGGCTACAAATCTTCTCAATATCACTCTCAATGGGCCATGCTGCGATAAGGTCGCGAGCCAGTTCTTGATGTTTGCTTGGAGGTAGCCTGTGCGAGACTGATGGTGACTTCCATGGGATCCCCGAGATGAGATGTCTCTCATGATTTAAGTCTTGCTTTTCGGATGTCAGAAGGCTAGGTCACTTAATTACGGTGAATGGGCAAATTTACCACGGTGTGGGTTGTAGATGATACTACCTCTGGTTGGCACTTTTCCCCATCCTCTAGTGTCACCGAGGTTGACTGAGCAGGCGACTGTAGACTTGGGCCGGATTCAGTCTGATCCAGCAACTGCTCGAGCAGGCCTTCCACCCGGCGAAGCCGACCCTCTAACCCATTGCTGCTCGCAGAGACTGTCTTATCAGGATAGTCCTGAGTGATACAAGTACTCCCGCGTCTCCGACAGTCATTGCATGCATATGCCAAAGATCCGAAGACGCACCGAACCTTTCGTCGCTTGCATTCCCAACAGCTTTGGGTCCCCTTCCGTATCTTTCTTCGCTCGGCTCCGGGGCTGTCCTTTTGGCGGATCACTTCATCCATGACTTGTAACACACCAAGCTTCACCAATATGATGAGGATGTTTATTTGAAGCCCTAGCTCCGATAATGAAGATCACTTCAGGGCAGAGGCGATGTATGAACATGCTATCAATTTCCCCGAGCTCAGCTGAACTCTATACGCTCAACGGACGGTCACATGACTATAATCATAGTTCATGTTTCTGCTCTCTTCTTATTGGTTTATTAAGTTACTAGCCGTAAGTTTATTTCATAGTCGATACATACACAATTGATTGAGCCTAAGTCTGAGAGGAAGGGACCGGTGAAATTTTGGAATATCGCTGTATGAAGCGTGAGATTATTTGTATTCACTCTGGCAAGCTCTCGGTCGAGGCATTCATAGAGATCGCAGAAGATGCTAAAACCTATCACCTTGAATGATGATTCACTAAACTTTTGCGGAGAATGTATTCTAAGTCAGTAGCAAAATGGTCAAGATTGCGACTGCTGGTGGTTCTGGCAGTAGGTGCGTAGCTTACCAACGTGTGCGCAGTCCACGAGTGTTTCTAATTCTTTCAGTAAATGTCGCTCAGGAGATCATTGATGTTCTCCTTGAGACTAAGAAGCATTAGATCATTATTTTGTCGAGAAAGATTTGCAATCCAAGAGATAACGTGGGTTAAAACAGACTACAAAGACCCGAAATATGGGGGCAAATACTGCAGGCAGTCAACACTTTACTTCTGTTGTTCATGAACAGAAGCATCCAAACAGTCTAGTCCAGAAAAGACTTATCGACGCCGCAGCTCAAGCTGGTGTGAAGCGTTTTGCGCCCAATGAGTGGGCAACCCAAGCTTGACGCTTGCCTCTTCTCTTGTGTTTCTTCTTACTCATTAACAAATTGTAGATCTGGCTTGGAACAACTGAGCTGCTACGGCTACGAAGATAAAGCCCGCCAATATCTGGAAGAGCTGAACACGGACAAAATGGTGGGACGCGGAAAGCTTTTATGAAATATTTCCAGTATCTAACACAAATACTATCTGCAAATTCTGCAATACGCACTGTTCCAACGAGGTCTCTCTGTAGACCACTTGACCCGTCCTTACAAGTCGACCAAGCACATTGACCAAATGGAAATCCCCTTCGATTTTGCAAGCCGTCGATTCATCACCGTAGATGGCAGCAATAATGATCAAATCACCCTCACTACAGTGAAAGACCTCACTTATGCCGTAGCCAGAGATATTGACTCCAAGTGGGGGTGGCCGGTTGTTGGGGGTATCAGAGGCACTGATATCTCCATCGGGCAGCTTTTAGCCCTCGGCGAGAAAGTCCGCGGTGAGCGACTTCAGTTGATATACTGTTATGTTTATTGCTTTTACTGATATTCTATTCATCAGGGGGCCAGCCTTTTCATGTTAACAAAGTGAAAGCAGAAAATTTCTTTGGTTCGAAATGGAGTGGTAAGCCGTGTTGAGAAAGTCAGATGTTTTCCTGCGGTAATTGGCATATTGGAAGAATGAGACTTATTTTGACATGAGCTATTTGTCGTGACAAATAGCCTGTGGACTTCACACCCCTCTTACCTCACAATTGAAAGAGTTAGGACACTGTAAGTTTCTTCTGGTTTCATATTCACTTTAGTCAATATACACGGAACTAGCAAAGTTATAACACGATTCCAAGATTCTCCTTTGGTTACATACACACTGAGTTTACTTCTTTGAGATTACAACTACTCAGCTCACAATGAGCCTGGCTAATGGGGATGCACTATTAGGTTCTAAATGCGCTGAAGATTGCCAGAGCAGGCTTAAACTACCAGAATTGGTTGTTTGACCGGCAAAGGCTATCCCGACAACTGCCAGGAAGAAAATCCTCTAAGAAATTTTCATGATGCTAAGATAATTCTAACGTCTATGTTAGATTCACAGGTATTGATAGGTGTAATAGGGTCTCACGAAAGTCGAGGGTTGTAAATTGTAATATAAGTTTGATGGCATGCTGAGTTTGAGTGAGAGAGAGTAGGAAGCAAACGTAGCATAGTCCAAATTTATAAGATATCCTACGTGCAACGGTATGCACCATCACACAGCATGCCTTCATTTTCAGTCTATTTATTGATGTAGCTCTTTTCATTCTGTCGTGTAACAAGTGAGGATCTCTCGTCTATCCGACGACGCAGCTATGCAGAGTGGGAGAGTGGGAGATGATTTCAGCTGAAAAATTGATGTGTGAAGTCCTTCTTACTTTATCTCCAAGCATTTTTTTCAATAAGTTGGAAGATGATCCTATAGGATATCATCTTCATGTGCACGTATTGAGTTAATCCCACAAGCCTCTTCAGCTATCGCTAGTGTTAGACTAGTTTGTAAGATACAAATTCCTCGATACTCTACCTATTTCCATACTGAAAGGTAGGATCGAGTATGCGTCAAGTGAATATGCAGAGCTGATTACAGCCTACATAGTGTACATGGGAATCTGGAGTAACTTGTGTAATGTATCACCAAAACGTGCATCTCATAGTTAATAAATGCAGGAATGCATTCCTGCATGGCTAATATTGAAGGTCTAGGCGGAAAAAGCAATTCATGTTCAGCTAGCCGTAGCTTCAATTATTGAAGACCTCTTACTATATTGGGTTATAGATATACATCAGCGCAAATATGACTCTGCTACGAGCTATGTCTCATTAACGAAAGGTCACTCACGCATCCATAAAGATGAAGTTTGGGTATGATATGCAAGTCAGGTACAAAGCCTGTACTGTGGTCCAGCAAAAATGGGCGATTAGCCCAGACCCAGATTATAAGATTGTTCGGTAATTCACGCGGAAAGACACAGAAAAGGGGGAAACCATTGCACTATCTCGAAGTGGCTTAGTATACATCGACGTTAGGGTTCGAGAAGCAATCAGTTTGGAACAAGGGCAGGTGACCCCGATTTTGGGCAGTACTGTAACAATACCGAGCGATTTACTTTCCAATCAAAATCCGTCGCATATTCAGCCCTAGGATGCACCAGGTGGACGCTAGCACGAGGCCAAGGGGCAGGGGTAGGACACGGACTCAAAAGGATCGTTCTCCGTACTCCGTACTACGTTAGGGACTAGTATAGATGCTGGTCAGGGGCAAAGTAGAATTACATGTTGGCATTGCAAGTAACTCGTAAAATATTAAGAAAATATGTAGACGGTAAGGTAGGATACATTCCAAAAAGTTACGGGCGCTGGAAAGATGGAAAAGGTGTAAAGCTGTCATGGTTTACATTAAGGTCGTGCTCAAGCCACCAAGCGAGCTTCACACAACTCCGAAGCTATCCAGGAAGCCCAAGAAGAGTAAAAAAAGAAATATGTATATAAAAAGCAAAAACGGATAGTCATATCCAATCAGAAAACAATAGTTCCAAGGTAAATCACCAAAAACACTAAATAACACAATCCACTCTTGACATCACCTCCAATAATCACTTCGGTTTATGCGACAGCTGCGCCGGGACTGGACCATCAAGATCCAATTACGTGCAAGTGTGCATCACTGAAGAGATCATTTAAGCCAGAACGAAGGCAGCGATGGCAGCGAAGCCAGCGAAGCCAACGGAGCCGGAGAGAGCACCAGCACCGTTGAAGGCGGGGGAGGAGGTGGAGGGGGTAGCAGAGGCAGTGCCGGAGGGGGAGACACTGGAGGGGGAGACCTTGCTGCTGGAGGGCGCGTGGGGGACACCGCCGTTGCCAGCGCTGGAGGTGGCGGAGGGAGTCACGGTCGAGTAGATGACGGTGGGGATGCAGGTGGTGATGGCGGTAACCGAGGGGGTACCGACGGGGGCGACGGGGCTCACGGAGCTCACGGAGGGAACAACGGAGGAAACGCCGGAGGAGACAGCGCTGCTGGAGGCAGGAGCGGTCCAGACGGGGGACTCAGAAGAGCCGACGCTGGAGACAGCTGGGGCGCTGC
>ERZ1673737.2634-NODE-2634-length-14720-cov-3.964132_pt1 | contig 14720 bp, 16 predicted proteins | sample MGYA00580211_ERZ1673737 | MGnify/ENA primary metagenome ERZ1673737 (study PRJEB41218, sample SAMN15661789) | gut metagenome | host: Homo sapiens | place: Canada: London | collected 2015-08-20/2019-03-30 | study: EMG produced TPA metagenomics assembly of... | reverse complement strand
AGTATCCAACTGAACAAGCATGCATTTGTAAAAGTCCCCATCATCTCCGGCACCAATTCGGATGAAGGAACAGCATTCGGCCCTACAGGAATCAATACCACGAAAGAATGGTATGACTACTTAACAGGTATGAATATTGAGTCATCGCTGTCTGATATCAATAACTAACCCAACCAGACGGGGGATTCAACTTCCAAACACCACCATCTGTAGCCAAGCGCATCCTCGAGCTCTACCCAGATGACCCATCCCAAGGAATCCCAAGCTACCTAGAAGACGCACGCGTCCCATCAAACGGATATCAATGGCGACGCACCTCTGCATTCGCAGGAGACTGGGTGATGCATGCCAACCGGAGGCGCCAATGCGAAGCCTGGGCCGAGGCATCAACACCAGCATATTGCTACCGGTTTAATGTGCGATCCGCAGACGCGTCACTCCTCTCGGGTGCAACCCATTTTGCGGAGGTAGCATTTGTGTTCCACAACCTCGCCGGGCAGGGATATCATTACGGCAAGCCGTTTTCCGGGATGCCTCAGTCATACATTGATCTCAGTTCCTTGATGACGAGCATGTGGGCATCTTTCATCCATGACTTGGATCCCAATCCTATTGTTGTCAATAAGTCTGTGCATTGGGATGCTTATGCCACGGGCAAACCAGTTGATCTTCTCTTTGATGCTAATACTACTAGCCACATGGAGGCTGATACCTGGCGCCAAGATGGGATTGATTACATCAACTCTGTTGCGCCGGCCTTTTGGCGGTAAAGATACTCCGTACAGGTAATTTGAGATACGTTCATGATCAACACTGTATTAGGCCTGGGCGGACTATAATCTCGACGAATTTTCGGCCATCTTCGGGTCCAACGCCGAGGTACCACCGATTTAAGGATCCAATCTATCTGGTACCATAGTTTGTCAACTTCCACGTTGGTCGATCCCTCGGCTCCGACGGCTCCGAGATCTATGCTTAGTCATTTTTTCAGTATCGAAGCGTGTCCGGCATAGGTGGTTAATCTATCTCTCAGCCCCTTAACGCGTATATAAGGTGTCTCAGTATAAGCCAAAGTCAAATTTTAAGCGATCTATAAACAGGCCCACACGTTCATCACTTCGTCACTGATGATCAGGGATCAAGAATCGAGAAGTAGCGCCAGGGTCGGGCTCGTAAACTAGTTGCTGTCCCAAAGATTTCCCTCAGATCTTCAATATATCGAGACCAACGTGGATCATGAACCATGGACGGCAACACGCCAATATTCAATAATGCGCTCCACACCTTCCCGAATGCACTCACGAACTATATGAGCCTCACAGCCCCTCCGAACCGAAATCGAAGGAACTGCGGTGAGACACACAGCAACGGGCACCCCAAGGTGGGCCTCCCGGCAGAAAACTCCGTCCACTGATGCGCGCGCATCATACTATCCAGATGGAGTCAAGTTCCCGCAGCACGCGCTTATTGCGCGGGTCAATCGACAGTGACTGGTAAAAAAAAAAGGCAATGTTGGGCGGACTACTAGGCCGCATCCCCACCACACCAACTAGTGGGAAGAACTATGTACATGCAGTAGCGTCCTCGGGGACCATCTACATGAGGAAAACAAAACACAAATCACTCAAAGGAAAGGAAAGGGGTGAATACAGTATGTGTCCGCTGGCCAAATGGGGATCAGTGACGTGGCTGAGTCCACCTATCTGCTCAGCAGACACCGAATCCCACATACCAGACAACTCATGTGGCCATGCGCTTCAATAGTGTAACGTGAGTTACATATAGATGTACAGATCCAACCTCACCGCCACAAATCTCAACAATCGCGCTTGGCTTGGAGCCAATCTCAGATCGCAGGCGGGAGGGCTGCATCGAGTAAGGATCACCTGGACAGCACCATCGAGATCAGGGTGGAAAATCTACGATCTGGAAAGTTTCATGCAGGTCTGGTAATTTTTCAAATAGCTTAGTTTCGATTATCGAATCCGACATGTACAATTACTCGATGGGGATGTGTACATATGCAGCCAGGCTGCAAGCCATCTACGGAGATCTGGCTCGATCTCGCTCTCGATCCGGGATTTCGGGTAGGTAATAGTTAAACCAATCTCGGAAGGATGCGGATATGGAATTATTGAAAGCCTCATGCAGCATCTGGTGGATGGGACTGATCTCCGACCATAGCTGGATGTGATACTCCTATTAGTAAGTATGCATGGGTTGTACAAAGCAAGTACTGACAACTGCATTACGATACACGGAGTCCCTGAGTCGAAGCGTGGAAAAAGCAAAAACCAGAAAGCCTATAGGCGAACTAACACAAAAATAGTATTAATAGTCGTCCCAGCAGGCTGGATGGTCGATTTATCTCCACTCAACGCCACAAACTAATGCGATTTGCCCCACTGAAGACAGCCAGATAAACTTTGCAGGAAATAAACCGTCCTCTAAGGTGGCAGTGGACGTGGATTCCCTACACGTAGACCCAATAATCACACGGGAATAACCGGGGGCCTGAGTGCTGCACAGGCAAAAACAGGCAAAACGGGTTGGCTCCGACGGGATTTGCTCCCATGCTCCAATCAGAATTCACACGGTAGGCGATCTGTCGATTAGGTTCCCGCAATAGGTTCTCTCATGCTGGGACGGGTGAAGAATACTATCGTGATTCCAAGAAGTAGATACTGTAGTACAGACAGGGGTGCTGGACTTGGGGGGTTTCGGATAGATCCGCTGCAGTTGGGACTGCAATGCCAGTTGTAAGAGAATGCACTCACATGTACTGTCTGCATATAAGTTATCGAGATGTGTGGTACTACTGCAGTACTACTGTACGTACGTTGTGTCAGGTGCAGATATCCACGGCCAAGTTCGATAGTCTACGTTTAGTGTATCATTAGACCGCCATATACCCCAAGCAAACGCACCGAAGGTAGTAGAACGCTCAAAGAACACTAAACTTTGCGCTCCACTCCCCCGACCATTCCATTCCACCCTAACTCAGTAAGGTTGGGAGGTCTGAGAGCAAGTAAATACGGATCTACCACTTGGCTTACAACTTGCCACGTTAAGATTCCGCGTGGATCTCAGCTATGACATACACCGACATTTACAATGCACTGTACTCCGTCGTAAATGGTGTACAGTATTGTCATTTGTGCGCAGTTCGCAGTTCATCCCATGCCACGTACATGTACAGTATCTCGCACGATCGCCACATACAAGATAGAGTTTGCGTCGGGCACCGATTCGAGGCTTATGTGCCGTGCGGCATAGGCCTATAGCTGATCAACAGTATCAATGGGGTATTTATGGAGTATATCAAAGTAATCCGTGGCCGCACAGACTATTATTGTGGGGACCGGTCCAAAATTCCCCATGCCACATTAGGAAGTATATCCTTGATGCTTTTGTTACAGTTAGGACGTGCATCTCTCGGCGGTGATCTTGGGGAGTCCAAACCCGATCTATATGCACATTTAATGCGAACCAAAGGTCGCTAGCCTATACCCAAAAACTCGGTGAATACCACGGTGAGCACAACGGTGAACATGGGTTCGTTACCATAAAACCATGGCGCCACGGTCGAGGTTTTTATGCCACCCATCTTCTTAGCGGAGTACAAGGCTGGGAGCCCTCCGAAGAAGTACAATTGAATAGATGCATTAGCAGTTGTTAGATGGGCGGCGTACCCGGGGGCGTTTCGGCCGGGACGGGATCTCGGATGGCGAGGGCGAGGGAGATGGCGATGACGATGGCGATGACGATGATGAAATCGAGATCAAAATAGAAGACTGTGTTCGAAGCCAAGATCTTGTGGCAAGATCCCTTTCCTATGGACCCAGTGTATAGTAGATCGTGCGGTAAGTATATCTGGGCTTACCTTACCGTGTACAGCGTCTGTAAAACGAAGTATATCCCGAGCCGAGCAATGTACATGATCTCCGCAGGGATAAGCGAACGTGGCTATGATCTCGATTGTAATGTGGACAAACACCCTAGCTTAAAAAAGCAAAGGGGCCCAACACACATTGAAATGTACCGTCGTCGCAAAATTGCGTCTATCCCGCATACCGATCCACCCAATCCCTCCGAACAGGGGTTCCCTAACCAAGTCAATCTCAAATTTCTCTGACAAATCCTGAGACGTTGATCTCCGGTAGCGGTGTAAGGAATTTCCGTGTCGAGTCGTTTAATTCTTCCTGTTTCTGCGATCTCATCTCTTCCTCCCAATGGATCTGGGATTGTCTCGTGAATACAAATACTTGCAGCGAATAATCGTGCTGTATCGCCCACTAGTTAAATCACTAACCTTAGTGTGGATCATCTATCTCGATGATTTTGATGATCTCGTGAATCTCGCCATTTAGGGCTCTTTCCGCGTCTATCGGTTAAGGAGGGGTTGTTCTTGACCCAGTTCGGGGATCTAGTGTTGTATATCTACCCTTTGGTGACATCAATCACAAGAATTTTATGTTTGATAGTCTTCGTAAGTAATTTCGAGTAATTTAGCTTACTTTTTATTTGTAATATCTCTTGAGACCAATCGAAAAATGATTCTTCGGCTGAAGCTAACGCCCATACCTCTTCATCCTTCGACGCAAGTGGCTAATGTCCCGGAAACGCCGCAACAGATAAGAGGAGTGTAAAAACGAGCAGAACTCTAAAGAGTGCCATGCATCACTTCGGCTGCCACATGGCAATGGGTTTCCAAATATGTACAAATTGAACATCTACTCCGTACATCTATCTACTCGATTTCTAAGGTTACTTCGGAACCAGACTTGAAGGTTGACCCAAACATTGCTGTGGCTGAGTAACTGTCCCGGCCGACACCTCGGACACAACGTCGCAGGCGAACTATAACCAAATACGCAATAAAATTTACATTATGACGACAGTAGTAGAAAATCATAGCCAAATTATTTCATGTTGCCACAATTCCAAAGACCTCATACATAGAAAAGTGCCATAAACATATAAATATCGACTAGGAACATAGATGTAAGAGACGCTGAATGAGACACGATCGTACACATCATATCAGGGACATACTCAAACAGACACGTGGGAGGAGGACAATGGGCCTCCCGATTGGCTCAGGGAACAAAGATGCAGGGTATAAACCAGGGACAATCTTGAAAGAGGGGGAAACAAATAGCGAGATATAAGGAAACAGAAACCAGTTTCAGACAATGGCAATTGAATCATCAAACGGGGGGAATCTATGCTGATGCCATTTTTCTCCCAAAAGGTAGAAGCTGTGAGGGTATTATCGAAGGGTACCGAGTAGAGGAAGGTCCCTGTCAAAACAAAAGAAAAAGAACGAAAGGGGAATAAAATCCCAAAATAGGAAAACGGAATATGCCGAACGGGGGATAAAAAAACAGAAACTCATGACAATCCCAGGAAAAATGGGCCAAACTCCTTTGCCTTCTATTTCCCACCTTTTTCAACGCCACACGAAAAAGAAGCTTAATGACTGGTTGGCGAGGCGGAGTCAAGGGCCGTCTTCGGCTTGAGATTTGAACCCAGGCTCGCCGCCTTGTTCGCGCCCATCTTGCGAGTCAGCTTGGCATAGTGCAAGCCGCAGGCGTTACACAGCGTTCGGGCACCATCTGGACCCCGACGCCATTCCGGTGTTTCGGCTCGGTTACAGCTATGGCAACGACCAGGAGGGGCCGCCTTCTAAAAAACGTGGTGGTTAGCCAAACATGCTTCGAGATGTGGGGATTGACAGGGTGTCAACCACGGTGACAGGGCCAGGGGAAAGCTGGAAAAGGGAAATGATGAACGGGGGAAAGAACGTCCAGACTTACTCCACGCCGTTTCTTTGGGTCTGCGCCCGCGAAGCCACCCGTACCCTTGAACTCTTCTTGGTACATGGCCATGTGCTCGTCCTCGGTCTTGAACGCCTTCCGCTGAGCCATCTGTTGCTCGGCGAGCGCCTGTTCCTGGTTCACCACGGCTGTCCGTATCCGGATCAAGGCATCTTGGTTCCGCCGTTGCATATGGAGCATGTCCTCCACTTCGTTTAGCGAAGGGAGGGATCCAATTATTGGCCCAGACCGCTGTGTCTGGTGTGCGCGTGCCGCATAGTGCCGCGAAAAGTCAAGAGTTCGTGTGCTCATATCGGCGATCTATCCCACAGTGTTAGTCCCATTATTAATTTCGGAAATCGCGTAAAGCCGTTTGATCGACACCGGGGACCAAATGCCATGATTTCTTGCCGTTCAAATCTTGCAGGGGAAGATCCATACCTCATTCAAGGATGTCTCCACATCGTAGACGTCCAGATGCCGCTTCACGGAGTCGCTATGGGGTGGACCAGACATCGGTCGGCTCACGAATCCACCCTTGACTTCTTCCACCCGCGGTGCCATGTAAGATCGATTGTCGTAGTGAGGAGGGTATGAGGGGCCCGGTTGAGACGAAAATGTGTAGTTGGGAGGGAAATGGCCGTAGCCACTGGGGGAAGCCACGCTCCCGGCCGAGGTCGGCGCGCTGTATTCATACCCGGAATTTTGTGACCCGGACACAGAGGTCAGGCCGGTTTTAGCGCTCTGTGTGGGAGATTTGCCCGTGCTGAGGGAGTGTAGTGACGCGCGCGAATCTTGGGTGTTGATGGAGTTGAGACTGGCCCGCGAGGCTTCGGCCAACTGGGCTTGATGAGAGAAACCAGGTTCCCGCATCATTGACCCGGGCGGTCCATTGAAAGGATTCGGAGGTCCTGCTGGACCTTCTGCGGTCGATCGTCCGAGATGCGACGACGCTGTGTGTGCGGATTGGGGAGGAGGAGCTGAGGTGGGCGCAGGGTAGGGGAGAGGATTGTCATTGCCGAGGGCCTCGTGGATCGATGGAAGGGATTGTCTTGGTTTGTCCTTCTCGTCTTCAATGACCCGACGGGGCTCCGTGGGCGAGATGTACCCCGGTTGGGGAGCGTTGGTCGACGCGTAGGAGTAAGGTAGTTGGCCGTACATGGCGCTTGGGCTCATCATCGAATTTGGCGAAGCAGTGGCGCTGTTCGTATGGTTCGGAGTGTAGGCAGATCCGTCCTTGCCTAAGAACCCTATCGCAGGCAAAGGGTCTCTGTAGCTCGAGGGCGAGTCAGTCATGATTCGAAGCGCAAAGAGAAAGCGACCAACCTGTGCCTGGGTGCGACTTCCAAAGACCCCATCACGGTTGCTAGATGGACTCTGCTATTTCATGTGCGCCGAAGTGGGAAGCAGCGAGATAAAATAGTCAGGAGATCCGGCCGAATTCCCAGAGATTAAGGCCGTCGGAACGCCTCTCGTGCGACTTGGAAAAGTGTTCCACCTGTTCGTGGGAAGTGATGTCAACCCAAGATCCCGGAGAGGGGGGTCGACCCAAGTTTTGACTGTGGCGTTTAGATGGAGCCCGGCTGCGAATTATGTCCGTTCAACACAGTTCAACGCGTTGAAATTGAAGAAAGGGTGTAGATGTCGAGGGCCGAGCGTAGAGGGAAGAGGAGGAATATAAAGAGTATGGAGGGGGCAAGGGGATCGAGGCTAAGAATGAACCGGGGGGAAGCTTAGAAAGAATGGAAGACCGCCAGGAACTTTAAGACAAATGGTAAGGTAGTAAAAATATAAAATATAAAATAGAAATGTAAAAGTAAATCGTAAAATCGAAATAAAATAAAGCAAATCCCTAAAAATCAAGAAAATCCCAAAATAATAAAATTAGGGTGGATCGAGATGGGCGGATCGGTAGGGAACAGGGGGTAAATTACAAGATCGTCATGACTGCGTATTACAGGATTAGTGTGAATATATGTATGTAGTTAGTGTATAAGGTAGGTATATTAATCCACGTTTATTAAGATTAACTTATAGAATGACATACAATATACTATGGTAGGTGTAGACGTAGATGATGGTGTGAGATCTCCGAGTGAATATCCATACCCTGTTCAGACGAACATAGTTAACATGAACATACAGACTAGAATATAATAGAATATAATAGAATATAGAATATAAACTACTCTGTACTTGTACTCGAGCCATCTCTTCAAATCGCAACCGGTCGTGGCTGAGGTTACACAGGATCTCCTGACGTGGCCCGTTCCATGGTTCCCTCGATCTAGATCTCTATCTTTATATAATCGCGCTTTATCTACAGTGTTATATTGTACTATATTACCTACGTCACACGCCATTAGCCAAGATCGGGCGCAAGTCACAAAAACGGGGGAAAAGCACACTAAGAAAAAAAAAAGATGCTTCACGTCTCGGAGAATGCTTCCCCCTTCAGGACTGACTGTCGTGCTCACGTTGCGCTTAAGCTTTGGATCGGGATCGGACCACACGGAACGGTTATTGGTGAGATCGCAGACCCTCATAGTGAGGGGAATGTCAGGAACAAAAGATGGAGGACTGGTGGAAGAGATCTAAGGAAAGATCTAGGGAAAGGACCTGGCCATAACCATTACCTTTCCTGGCTGTGTGCGTATGAGCTATGTGTCAGACATGCGGATGAAAGCCCGGCTCCGTCACTTATCAATTTGGATCCTACAAAGATACCCTCGGTGGATCGAAAGGGCATAGGCGATCGACTGAAAATATCGACCCGGGTCTTTGAGTTTAAGACCCACGCCGTTGGATGTCATTGTCTTTGGGAGAGGACCTGATCGCAACATCTTGATGACTTCTCTTTGCCTCCGCGCACAGACTCGCGCCCCATAATGATGTATGGTTCAACGGTCGGCCCAAGGCCTAAACGTCGACGGACCTCCCAAAACGGTTCAAGCATGAAAGGCAATCGTCAGATCGTCGGAACTCCAAGGAGCCTTGGGGCTGTTTCACCCCGATTGCTGGAACAATTGGTGTGATATTTATGCAGTTGGCATGTAAACGAGACGACCGTGTCTCAACGGAGCCCCCTGTCCACGGCGTACTCACCGCATGCAAAGAATCCCCCGTGGTCTCGAGTGGTCTTTTGAAGGGGTTATTTTCTTTTCTCCGGGCCTGAACACGAATTGTCGCACAATGGACTTGTTGACGGGTCCGAAAAAACCAACGCGAGGAATCGATCTACATAGTCGCTGCATTGCAGCCCGCACCAGCCGGATCTTAACATTTCAGCCACTCTGCGATGCCTTCCGTGCGCACTAAATCTCAAGTGCATGCACGGTAGGTCACTTCACCTGCCGAGCATGAATGCAGTAAGGATCTTTGCTCCACCGGGTTATGGCAAGCTAAAAAAAAAAAACAGTCGAAAGTCTCCGGTGATCAGAAACCCCGTAAAGACCCGTGAAGATGCATATCTACAAAAGAATAAAAAATAAAGGTGTCTGGGGCAAGGAGAAAGACCGGAATATCCCCGAGGCTTTCGATCTGAACTATCAGAATCGTAACTGGTCATTGGTGATTGATCATACCAGATCGGAGTATAATTGTTTTTCCTGGAGTCTATTGTGGTTGCCTCATTACGGCAACTGGGAAGTGCATCAACTAGACGCCTTGCGGGCTTTGGTTCCACTAACAAAAAAACACCCAGGCATTCGAATACGGTCTGTATTGTAATTTAGAGAAAAGAAAAGTGGCTTCGGCATTGAAGAAATTCACATGTCGGCAGCGCCCCTTGGCTTTGAGGGGAAGGAAAAGATGCCATCTGCACATCTGCACATCTGCACATCCGCACACGACCTTCACATCGGCAACCAATGGGACGTTCACTTTAAGAGCCCCCAATCTCCTCCCCGTCGGAGAGGCGCTGATCCAATTGCAAGATACGACGATTCCTACTCTTGGAGTAGAATGCAAATTGTTGCCACAACAAACCGGGGATTGATCGACAAACCGTTGAAAACCGTTCCCCCTGAGGACACGATTCTGACAAAGACGTTTCAACCTCCCGAAGTCACTATGGCTCGATGTGGGACCTGAACGCCAACTAAAAGGCCGATCAGATAATCCTAACCGCAAAGGAAAGTGAGCGACGACGCTTTTCCTCAAGTTGGAAAGAGATTAAGATCCGATCCCAATTTTAGTGCGCATCGGCCCTGCGACCATCTTTTCGATATGCCCAGGGAATTCTCGGTCGTCAACTTCTAAATTCTGTTCTAGCGCCGTTCTGTACTGCGTTTTAATCAACACCCACAAAAGGGGGCAATCTATACAAGCATATATTGCATCCGTCCCGTTGGGAGCGATTGAGTCGGCCGTTCATCTGTGCAAATCAATAGCCCCGGGACAAGAGACTGAAATCTCCACTAACGTGCATCCTCAATATAGACAGCACGGTTCACGCCCCTACACAGTAAAATCTCCGGCCACAATCAACAGACCTTGGCCCTCCGCACTGTGGCGCTCAGGGGGTGTTTAATTCCAGTGGAGACCCGGGAATCTCTCCGATCTCTAGTCTCAACGGAGGGTTGACAGCTGCAGAGGGGAAGAGAGGGTCCGATCCTGGAGGAAGAGAGTGGAAGGCAAGGGTTCGGAAAATGGCTCTCTGCAAGCCGCCTTACTAGGGTATGCTGTAAAACGCCAAAAGGGGACAGGTGAAGCGGGTCCTGATTCAATTCCTGCAACGTATGGAGCATCCTCCCGAACGTCTCATCGATCTTCGATATTAATCGTGGAGTTTTGTTATTTGCTGATTTTCCTTCGTTTTGCGCTAACTTGGGCGGATGGAACTATTGACTACGGCTCCGCTTTAGCATCTCACGATATGCCGTTAACAAGGGTATGTTCCACGTGGACGCCCTATGGCTTGATACTCCGTATTGGGGAAACATGGGAGTCTATAATCTATGTTTTCCTGGCTGCGTCCAAGCACACGGGATACTCTCGACTAACTAACCAGCCTTCCCATTTCATGAGAATGGATGAAGCATGAGATACACACAATACTATGTATTCCCCCACGACAACCGTTGCCAGACCCACTGCCAGACCGCCTCGATCGACTTCAATTTGTCTCCATCACTGTATCTCGGAATCTGCTAGCGCCTCGCCTCCTGAATCGGTTGACGGGCAAGATTAGGCAAAATTGGCGCTTGCTGCCGAAGAGGTCGTTAGAACGTCAGGACTAAATGTCTCACAGAATTCCAGCAAATCCCGAACCGGAGTCACAGTGTGGCTTCATGACCTTCTTTGAAGAAAAACTTCCGAAACACAATATGGGGTGTCGGAGACCAAGTCCCAGACCATCAGATAGTCATTATCCATCGAAACTCCCCTTTCCCAGTGCCAAGGAGCTCATTGAATCCCGAAAAGTTCAGCGCGAGTCAACACAATCCCCACAGTAAGCTCATGAAAGCTCATCGCACCAGAGGAAAAGCCAGTAGGCCCAAGTTAGTACAGAAAGACCCAAATTTGTGCTTCTGCACATCCCCCATCGATCGACACGGATTTAACAAGCGGAAACCGAATTCCTCCATGCCCAGCCCCACGATGAAGAAAACGTCGTCTTGGACTAATTAAGATCCGTCGAGTGGAGTCCAAGGTGGATGTAACTATCTGCATATTTCCAAAATATCAATGGCCTCATTAATTATAGCAACGGGATCGAAGATTGCTCTGTCAGTGCTTCGTACTATTGACTCGCGATATTACTGAGACTTCTGCCGTTTGGCCTGTGCAGCGTAGCTTGCGAATACCATTCCGTGCCGGGCTCCAGCATGCCTTATTTTTTCTCTTTTTTCTTTCCTTTTACGGGTCAACACAGCTATGCACGTTGCTATCAGTTAGCTCATGTCGAGGATTGTCGTTCGTACAGTAACTACTAGGATGATCATTGATTTGTCGTGCAGAATGTATCAAACACGTTCATAATTAAACATATATTTCCACTTAATTACGAGTCAGCCGGTACAACCGAGGAAGGAAAGGCGTGGCAAACATGACTATCCCTCCTATAATTGGGTAATTTGATGGAGAGAGCTCTCCTTGGAAGTCTCCTGGGCGAAAACTCTTCTTTATCAAGATGGGTACACGGATGGAGCCTTGTACATCATCTGCAGCCCCGTTATACGTCAAATCTTCAAATTTCTTTTTTTTTTTCATAACAGGACGATCTACATCGGGAACCTGCTTGCTACACTGCGTGGAAGAGTCGAGACCTACGCCAAGGCAGCACAAATAAACCAAAAAGCACAACGTCAGGATGCATGCGTTGCAAATCCCATGCGACGGAATCCTTCCGATCTCGATTTAAGCCGGCGGGTCGGCCGCATCTCGGTCAAGGTGGGGTTTCTATTCGACATGGTGTGACGATCGTGTTGGTTGCTTTTGTTGTGTTACTTGAAACAATTAGGACCTTACAGTGTGGATAGGGGGCGAGGGTTGGCGAAGATTTCAACAGATAGCTACATGTATGCATGCTCGATTCTTCACGGCAGTTGCTCGGTTTATACTTGACATGTCCAAGCCAAGGGAAGCAAGCCGATACCAAAAGAGAAGGTGCATACAATTTGACAGACTGACAGGTTGACTTGGATTATCAATTTCCTAGGGCCGATTCCGGTTTATCCCAAGTCTATGCACATCAACCATTGACGGGTGTAGACAGCTGAGAACAACCTTGGACACTGTTATTACCTTACAAGGACACAACAAATACAGATCTTGCCAGGCAAGGTTAAGAAGCTGAAACGCCACAGGTGAGGTAGGCAGAACCGCTTTGGGAGTTTGACAGGTGCTTGTGCATGCATCCAAGACTTTTGACGTATGCATTAACAAGTGGTCTGGGTCTAATTAATATCTATTTGTAGCCAGGACGAATAAGGTGTCTCATAGCTTCAAACAAAGTTCTGTGACATCTGCGCTACCATGCAACAGGGTGATATCCCCCAACGGGCTATTGGATACTCGAATGCGACAGCTGCTAGGTTCCGTACAAGGTCAACATTGATTACATTTTGTTAGTCATGCACATGCTCAACATACTCCATAGTGTATTACATGGACCCCGTACAGAGTACTGTAACTCCTTGGGGAACTGCTCAGGCAAATCCCAAAAGTACAAAATCGTCTCCGTCTCTCATTATTGGGTCAAATGCCTGCGCTATACCTACTCCTCTTCCCTCCTGCACGAGAACGGCTCCCAGATAGACTCGGAAAAGAGAACTGTTTCCTACGATGGAGCGGAGCCAAGGAGAATTTCTCGTTTCAAGTCCATTTCCGCCAAACTCCGCCAATAGAAGGATCCGAGGCTATTTCGGGAGCTTCAAGGGAAAGGAGACCGGGCGAACTAGCGACTCTCCTATATGCGATCGACGAGCGAACAATTGAAGGATCGGCAATCTTCAAATCAAAAGGCCTCCAGATGTCCTAAAAAAGGTGAAAACGGCTGTGGTTCTGACAGGTCGTGAGGTGGAGAGAGGTGGGCCAAACCCACTGTGGCTGGACGAATCCCCTATGATCCCGTTATTTGCTCCCCGATACACGGCCTTGCCCAGGATAGAAGGCGAGTTTCGAGATACCCCTAACTCTCCTAACCCCAACTCAGCCATGGGCGCCGATGATCTGGGCGGAGAGTCTAGCCGAGTGTCACTCGGGGAATCGTACGATATGCATAGCATGGCCACTCTCTTTGCCTTTGCCTGACTTTTTGCTTTGCTTTTGCTTTTGCCATTGCTCAACGCGCAACCCTCAAAGGCTCAATGCGATCTACAGAGGCAAAATCATGTGCTGCCGAGGTCTCCAATCCATGTCTCTCTAGACTGAAGCGCTGATAGCCACCCCCATGCCCCTGCTGTTGTCAAATCCCGGGCTTAGCTCTGGGCCTGGGGCCGGGAGAGAGGTGGTCGTACTTTTGAGTGGCTGGGTCAATCGATGGCCAATGACAGGAGTTGAGGGCCTCGAACAGCGCTCAGCGGCATAGGAAGCCTTTTGGTCCGCCTGCATATGTAATGCAGCTTGCCGTATGGAGCACATTGCAGCCGGATCGAGAGCGTTGTCCATATTACATTGGTAGTCTAAACTTAATTCGAGTAGATACGTAGACTGTCAAGTTGGCTATACCTATCGAGGAGTCATCACCGATCAGACTTCCGTGCCGTAGATGTCTCATGTCTCATCTGTATCTGAGCTCCCTAACCTGATAGCTTCGGCATATGTGCGGCGTGCATCATTCTTCGGCCGAAAGGAGCACAAAATTGCAATCATCATGCAGGTAAACAAAGAAGTAAGTGTGGGAAAGAACCAACTCACTTTTGGCCCCAAATGTATACAATCACGTGGCAGTGTCCGTGCGCGAGCTTGGGGTCTCCACTTGAGCTTCCTCACTCCAAATGCCCCAACTGCGCTTCGTCCTCCACCGTCATGGCAGCTCTATCCCTCGCTGAGATCCCCACAGTGGCGCGCTTGTACAAGCTACAACGCCTAGCCCCCACAACCTCCCAATTCAAGCCATCGCAAAGCCTCAACAATAGCATCTCCATCATCCGCAATGACATAACCAAGCTGCAAGTCGACTGTATCGTCAATGCAGCCAACGAATCCCTCCTGGGCGGTGGTGGCGTAGACGGCGCAATTCATTGTGCTGCAGGCCCAGAGCTCTTGGAAGAATGTCGCACACTGGATGGATGCGATACTGGCGATGCAAAGATCTCCAAGGCTTATGACTTGCCCTGTAAGCACGTCATCCACACAGTTGGTCCAGTCTATTTCCGCGAAAGGCGTATCGATCCCCGTCGTCCCGAGACTCTGCTTCGTTCTTGCTACCGACGTAGTCTGGAGTTGGCTGTTGAG
>ERZ1673737.2633-NODE-2633-length-14721-cov-5.514251_pt1 | contig 14721 bp, 13 predicted proteins | sample MGYA00580211_ERZ1673737 | MGnify/ENA primary metagenome ERZ1673737 (study PRJEB41218, sample SAMN15661789) | gut metagenome | host: Homo sapiens | place: Canada: London | collected 2015-08-20/2019-03-30 | study: EMG produced TPA metagenomics assembly of... | reverse complement strand
AACTTGCATTATTAGGGACAGGAATGATTGTGACAGAGGTTCTTCCTGTGTTAACAACTATTGAGGGCATCGAGCTTGAAGCTATCTTATCGACACCACGATCGCTCGATAAGGCAGAAGCCCTAGCTAAACAATATGGCTTATCTCAGGCGACTAGTGATTATGAGTTAATTTTGTCTAATCCAGAAGTTGATACGATTTATGTCGGAACGCCCAATCATACCCACTATGACTATGCTAAGAAAGCACTTTTGGCCGGAAAGTATGTTATCTGTGAGAAACCCTTCACCCTTCATTTAGAAGAGTTTGAAGAGCTAGCTAAGCTTGCTCAAGAAAAAAAGCTTCTCTTGATGGAGGCTATTACCAATCAATATCTGGCTAATTTTACAGCGATTAAGGAAGCCTTGTCTGATATTGGGGATATTAAGATTGTGAATATCAATTATTCCCAATATTCATCACGTTACGATGCCTTCAAACATGGGGAAATTGCTCCTGTCTTCAACTCTGAAATGGGTGGGGGAGCACTTAGAGATCTTAATATCTATAATATTCACCTTCTTGTTGGCCTTTTTGGTAAGCCTAATCGTGTGGAATATCTACCTAATGTGGAGCGAGGAGTGGATACGTCAGGAATTCTAGTTTTGGACTATGGTAACTTTAAGGCTGTTGCCATTGGAGCTAAAGACTGTAGTGCGGAGATTCGTTCAACTATTCAAGGGGATAAGGGAGCTATTACTATTTTTGGTGCAACCAACACTCTTCCTGAAATTGGAGTCACTCTTAATGGTCAGAAAGAGAGAGTTGTCAATCTTAATAGTCCACAACATCGTATGCATGATGAATTTGTGGCTTTTGAAAAGATGGTGGCGACCAAGGATTTTGACAGTGTTGCCAAGCAGTTGGAACATAGTCGTCAGGTTATGGAAGTTCTGGATCAAGCTTCGAAAGCTTTGTAACATACAAAAAAACAAGCAGTGGTATTAGCCATTGCTTGTTTTGTCTTATACAGTTGTTGGGAATGAGATCTCAATCAATTTGTCAGTGTGTACTGTTCTAAGTTTGTCCATCAAAACGATATCTTTGTCGATTTTTCGTTTGAGGAAGAATTCACGGATAACTTCTAATTCATTGTCTTTAACAGCACGGTGTTTATTTGAAATCAAGAGTTCATAATGCTTAGGTGCTTGTGTAAAGACAACATCAGTATTCCCAGCAGAGTAGGTCTCTACGAGAAAGGCATCCGTGTTGTCTAGTTGGTTTTGAACGAGTTCTTGGTGTGTACGGGTCGTATTAATGAGTTTCATAGTTTCCTCCTAGGATTTGCCAGTTGTTGTGTTAGTTTCTTTCCATTGTTCGATTCCCCATTTATGACTGCCACGTTTAAGTTTAGCAATGGCTTCGTCAATTGGAAACCAGGCCAGGTTATTGAAATCTTCGAGAGGTTTGCCAATTTTTGAAAAATCTACAACTTCATAAATATAGGCTGGATTGTAATAGTAAGTGTCACGGTGGCTTGAATAGAAGTATTCATCAGCCTGGCCATAGTACTGGCCTAAAGTGGCTGTAAACCCAAGTTCTTCAATTAACTCGCGTTCTAATGCGCTATAGTGATCCTCGCCTGCTTCGATCTCTCCACCTGGGAGAAACCAAGCTCCGTTAGGAGCCTGGACTAAAATAATCTTTGTCTTTTCTTGGTTAGGAATCACAGCATAAACACCGTAACGTGTTTGATAATGAGCTCCCTCAACCTTGTCACCAAATGTTGGATTCATGAGTTGCTCCTTACGTTTATTTGCCTATATTATACTAAAATTTTGCTCATTTTCCTATTGATTTAGGCAGAATTAGGGATAAATTTGAAAATAGGAAATGAAAAGATAAAGAAACCAAGCCATTGCGACTTGGTTTCTTTATTTAATCAGTTTCTTTTGCTGTCTCAGCTTTCTGAGCAGTTTTTTCGGCTTTTTTAGCAGACTTAATGGTGATGTGGCCTTTTGAAGTCATGACTGCCTTGAGATCTTTTTCGTTTGGATTTTCAAGGTAGAAGTCAGTAATAGCGTCTTCAATATGATCTTGGATGGTACGACGTAGTGGTCGAGCACCCATCTTAGGATCGTAACCAAGGTCAACCAATTTTTCCTTAACTTTCTCAGTTACACTGAGGTGGATACCGTTATTAGCCAAGCGTTGGTTGACATTATCAAGCATGAGGTCCACGATAGTGAGGAGATTTTCCTTGCTAAGGGCAGAGAATTCGATAATACCGTCAAAACGGTTCATGAATTCAGGGCTGAAGAAATCTCCAAGCTGGTTAAGCACAGAATTGGTACGATTTTCACGGGCAGCTCCAAAGCCAACGCTAGCTTCTACTTTACCTGTACCAGCATTTGAAGTCATGATGATGATGGTATCCTTGAAACTTACAGTTCGCCCTTGACCATCAGTCAAGCGACCGTCGTCAAGAACTTGGAGGAACATGTGAAGAACGTCTGGGTGAGCTTTTTCAACCTCATCTAGAAGAATGAGTGAATAAGGATTACGGCGGACTTTTTCAGTTAACTGACCAGCTTCGTCGTAACCGACATATCCTGGAGGGGCACCGACTAATTTGGCAACGGCGTGTTTTTCCATGTATTCTGACATGTCGAAACGAATCATACTGTCAGCTGAACCAAAGAGTTCAATCGCCAATTGTTTAGAGAGTTCAGTTTTACCGACTCCTGTAGGACCTACGAAGAGGAAGCTACCAATTGGGCGATTTGGTGCACCCAATCCAACACGATTACGACGGATGGCTTTGGCAATCTTATCAACTGCGGCATCTTGTCCGATAACATGTGATTTAAGATCATCAGCAAGACTAAGAAGTTGTGATTGTTCTTTTTCTTTCAAATCACCGACAGGAATATTGGTTTTTTGTTCCACAATGGCTTCGATATGTTTTTCTGTGATGACAGGCATATCTTGGTCTTTGATGGTTTGTTTTTGCATTTCCTTGTATTTGGCAATTTGATCACGGAAATAGGCAGCTTTTTCAAAGTCTTCGTCACGAGTAGCTTGAGCCTTGAGGTTTTCAGCCTCAATCAAACGTTTGTCGATATCTTTAGGATCAACAAAGTTGAGGGTCAAGTTCATCTTAGAACCTGCTTCATCGAGAAGGTCGATGGCCTTGTCTGGCAAGAAACGGTCTTGAATGTAGCGGTTGGACAATTCTGCAGCTGCAGTAATCGCTTCGTCCGTATATTTGACGTGGTGGTAGTCTTGATATTTAGGCTGAATCCCACGCAAAATAGTGATGGTTTCCTCAACCGTTGGTTCGTCAACCTTAACTGGTTGCATACGACGCTCTAGGGCAGCATCTTTTTCGATGATGCGGTATTCGTTGAGTGTTGTTGCTCCGACCAGTTGAAGTTCTCCACGAGCAAGGGCAGGTTTTAGGATGTTTCCAGCATCCATATTGCCATCACCAGCATTACCAGCTCCCACAATTTCATGGATTTCATCAATAAATAGGATAACATCCTGACGTTGACGAATTTCTTCCATGAGTTTTTGCATGCGTTCTTCAAATTGGCCACGGATACCAGTCCCTTGAACCAGACTGACCACATCAAGACGGATGACTTGTTTGCCTTGGAGTTTTTGTGGCACGCTACCGTCAACGATTTTTTGAGCTAGGCCTTCAACAACAGCAGTCTTACCGACACCGGGTTCACCGATGAGGACGGGGTTGTTCTTGGTACGGCGGTTAAGAATTTCGATGACACGAATGATTTCCTCGTCACGACCAATGACTGGATCGATGTCTCCACGACGAGCGATGTCAGTGATGTTAATGCCGAACTCTTCAAGAAGACCTTGTGGCTGTTGAGGAGCTTGTTGGCGTGGTCCTCCTGGGCGGCCTGGCCCTTGTGTATTGCCACCGTTTCCTCGGTTACCACCTTCTTGTGTTGGAGGTGTATTGGGAAGATCACCGTTAGAAGAACGGAAGTTATTTAGGTCGCTGAAGAAATCATCGAAGAAGTTGGAACCTCCAGTTTGATTGAATTGATTAAGGGGGTTCTCTGGGTCAGATTTCATGATTTTATAACAATTTTGACAGAGGTCAACTTGTTGCTGATTACCATTTACATTGGTATACAAATGAATACTAGCTTCATTAAGGTTACAGTTTTGACAGAGCATATCAGTACCTCTTTTCTATCTGAATTGGGAAAGACCTTTTTTGAAAATATTCTTGGTCAAAAAAGGTCAAATCTATGACTCCATTATAGCATGCGGGAGATAGATTGCAAGTAAAAAGCATCTAGAATTGGCACTCTCTTGGCAGGAGTGCTAATGTTGAATTTTAATTCAAAATCACTTGTTTATAATGTATAAATATTATATAATGTTTTTATATTATTCAGAACGAAAGAGAGATACCTATGACACAAGCTAAATCCTTTTTGAAAGAAATCGACTTTACCAAGCAAGAACTCGAGGAGTTAATTGATTTATCTATAAAATTTAAACAGTTAAAAAAGGAAAAAATTCCGCATAAATATTTAGATGGTTTAAATATTGCCTTGATTTTTGAAAAAACATCTACCAGAACTCGCTCAGCTTTTACAGTGGCCGGTCAGGACCTAGGTATGAATGTGACCTACCTTGGTGCTGGAGACATTCAGTTAGGTAAGAAGGAATCTGTAGTTGATACAGCCAAGGTTCTGGGATCTATGTTTGATGGAATCGAGTACCGTGGTTTTAAACAAGAAGATGTTGAAGATTTGGCCAAGTACTCAGGAGTTCCGGTCTGGAATGGTTTGACGGATACCTGGCATCCAACTCAAATGATTGCGGATTTCATGACTTTGAAGGAACACTTCGGTAGTTTGGAAGACTTGACCATCGCCTATATTGGAGATGGTAGAAATAATATGGCCAACTCACTTTTGGTCACTTCGGCTATTTTAGGCGTTAATGTCAAGATTATTGCCCCAGAGGTGCTGCAACCCGAAGATGAGATTGTAGCCTTAGCTCAGAAACATAATAATGGTGCCGACTTAACCATTACAGATGATATTTCAGAGGTCGAGGGAGTGGATATGCTTTATACGGATGTCTGGGTATCTATGGGTGAAGAGGTAGATTTTAAATCTCGTATTGATTTACTCTTGCCTTATCAAATTAATGCAGACCTACTAGCCAAGACAGAAAATCCAGATGTTATCGTTATGCATTGTCTCCCAGCCTTTCATGATCTCGATACCCAAATTGGGAAAGAAATCTATGACAAATATGGTTTGGCAGAGTTAGAAATCACAGATCAAGTCTTCCAAAAATACAGTGATATCATCTTCCAAGAAGCTGAGAATCGTATGCATTCTATCAAGGCCATTATGTACAATTCCTTGAAAAATATTTAAAATTCCCCCATTTTTCCCATAAGTGTGATAAAATAAGTAAGAAATACACAATTAATAGGAGAAATAACATGGAATCACATTTGGTGAGAATCATTAACCGTCTTGAAATGATGGCGGCTGATGGTGGTAATTTGAAACGTAATTTTGAACGTGAAGGAGTGGTTGTTGCCGAAGTATCATTTAGCAACGATCCTGAAAATGGTCCAGTTTTCACATTGCGTGACGTTGAAGCACGTGAATCTTATTCATTTGATAGCATCGACTTGATTGCAATGGAAATCTACGATTTGCTTTACTAATAAATCATTTGGGGACTTTACAAGGTTCCAAAAATTCAAAATGCCTGAAACTCGATAGTTTCAGGCATTTTTATCAGGATGAAAGCATCGGGTAATGCTTGTATGGGTTACCAAAATAGGCAGTATTTGAAATCATTGACAAACCTTTTGGGAAGATGTCATCTTAGGAGGACTTGAGGTGTCTTGCTTGAGAGATTTGATAGCGATGTCTATAACTTAGTTTTTATACTGAAATATCGCATTTATAAGAAAATACTTTATTTTTATACAGTCTTCTGATATAATATTGAAGAATATTAGTAAGGAGTATCTAGATGAATTTTTCATTTCTACCGCAGTTTTGGTCTTACTTTAACTATGGTGTCTTAGTAACAATTATGATTTCGGTCTGCGTGGTCTTCTTCGGAACCATCCTCGGGGTTTTGGTATCCTTGGCCAAGCGTTCTGGAATCAAACCTTTGGAATGGCTAGTAAGCCTTTATGTTTGGGTTTTCCGTGGGACTCCTATGGTTGTGCAGATTATGATTGCTTTTAACCTCATCCACATGAACCTTCCAACTGTGCAGTTTGGGATTTTAAACCTTGATTTGTCACGTATCGTTCCGGGTATTATCGTCCTTTCTTTGAACAGTGGTGCTTATATTTCTGAGAGCGTACGTGCAGGTATCGAGTCTATTCCTAAAGGTCAGATTGAAGCAGCCTACTCACTTGGTATCCGTCCATGGAATACCATGCGTTATGTGGTCTTGCCTCAAGCTATTAAAAATATCTTGCCTGCCTTAGGTAACGAGTTTGTCACTATTATCAAGGATAGTTCGCTCTTACAAACTATCGGGGTTATGGAATTGTGGAATGGTGCACAAACTGTTGCAACAACGACCTACTTGACTTTGACGCCGCTCTTGTTCGCAGCCTTCTATTATTTGATTGTAACAACAGCTATGACGGCACTCTTGAAACAAATGGAACAACGACTTGGGGAGGGACGTAAATAATGGCAGAAACAATTATTGAGATTAAAAATCTTCACAAGTATTTTGGTAAGAATGAAGTTCTCAAAGGGATTGATCTAGATATTAAAAAGGGTGAAGTAGTGGTTATCATTGGTCCTTCAGGATCAGGAAAATCAACCTTCCTACGCTCAATGAACTTGCTTGAGAAACCTACAAAAGGCGTTATTTCTTTTGAAGGTGTGGATATTACAGATAAGAATAACGATATTTTCAAAATGCGTGAAAAAATGGGAATGGTTTTCCAACAGTTTAACCTCTTCCCTAACATGACAGTTAAGGAAAATATCACCTTGTCACCGATTAAAACCAAGGGTGTTTCAAAAGCTGATGCAGACGCGAAAGCTATGGAACTTTTAGAAAAGGTTGGCTTGAAAGATAAGGCAGATGCCTACCCAACAAGTCTATCTGGTGGTCAGCAACAACGTATTGCAATCGCACGTGGTTTGGCTATGGATCCAGACGTTCTCTTGTTTGACGAACCAACATCAGCCCTTGATCCAGAAATGGTTGGTGAAGTTCTTGCAGTTATGCAGGACCTTGCTAAATCAGGGATGACAATGGCAATTGTTACCCACGAAATGGGCTTTGCTTATGAGGTGGCTGATCGTGTTATCTTTATGGATGGCGGTGTTATTGTCGAAGAAGGTACACCACAAGAGATTTTCGACAATACTAAGGAAGATCGTACTAAGGATTTCTTGAGTAAGGTTTTGTAAGATATTCATTAAGTATGTATACATTGTTTGTGAAGGCTGGAACTTTTCTGGCCTTTTCTTTTTGTGTTCTGCTTTTCTAGAATCATTCTTGTTTAGGATAATATTGCGGAAAAAATGGATAAATATGCTATAATGATGCCATATCAAAAATAATAAAGTAGGTCAAGAAATATGCTCATATATGATGCGGCCTTAAAAACGCCTTACCGGATTCTTGGCATTAACCTCCCTAAGGATAGTCTTTTGCACTTATCTAACCTAGGGCTGGCTGCCGGTGAAATGATTGAGGTGGTAACTAAGACCAAGAACAGTGCTATTATTATCGTAAAGGGGAGTCGCTTAGCCTTTGATGCTTCGATTCTAGATAAGATTGATTTGGCACCTGCGGAGGAAGATCAGGAAAAGATACCTCTTTCTGAATTACCAGTTGGACGTTCGGCTATCGTTACTGATATTTTTTCAGCAAATGAGACCAAACGGCGTCTTATGGATATGGGAATTACAAAGCGTACTCGGGTCTTATTGCGTAAGGTAGCTCCTTTGGGAGATCCTCTAGAAATTAGCTTGAGAGGGTATGAATTAACCCTACGCAAGTCGGAAGCGCAAATGATTAGTGTGGTCATGCTGGACGAGGGAGAGGAAAAATGACAGAAATTGCATTAATAGGTAATCCTAATAGTGGTAAAACCAGTTTATTCAACCTGATAACAGGGACCAATCAGCGTGTTGGTAACTGGCCGGGTGTTACTGTAGAACGAAAAAGTGGTCTGGTCAAAAAGAATAAGGATTTAGAAATCCAGGATTTACCAGGGATTTACTCAATGTCACCCTATAGCCCTGAAGAAAAGGTAGCTCGTGACTATTTGTTGAGCCAAAGGGCCGAAAGTATTCTAAATGTGGTTGATGCGACTAATTTGGAGCGTAACCTTTATCTGACAACGCAGTTGATTGAGACAGGTATTCCAGTCACTTTAGCACTTAACATGAGTGATGTTTTGGAGGCTCAGGGAAAACAGATTAATGTTGATAAATTATCTTACCATCTAGGCGTACCAGTAGTAGCCACTAGCGCTCTCAAGCAAACTGGTGTTGATCAGGTAGTGAAGAAGGCGGCTCATACGACAACCTCTACAGTTGCCGACATTGCTTTTCCAATTTATGACGATAAATTAGAAGCTGCTATCTCACAAATTTTGGAAGTCTTGGGAAATTCGGTGCCGCAAAGGTCTGCGCGTTTTTATGCCATTAAACTCTTTGAACACGATGCTTTAGTTGAGGCTGAGCTAGACTTGTCCCCATTCCAACGAAAAGAAATCAAAGATATCATTCGTATCACTGAGGAAGTTTTCACCGAAGATGCGGAGTCAATTGTCATTAATGAGCGTTATGCCTTTATCGAACGAGTTTGTCAGATGGCTCAAAGTCATACAGAAGATTTTGCTCTGACCTTGTCAGATAAGATTGATAGGATTGTCACCAACCGTATTTTGGCCTTACCAATTTTCGCAGTAGTTATGTATTTGGTTTATTTCTTATCTATTCAGACTGTTGGAACAATGTGGACAGACTGGGCTAACGATGTGCTTTTTGGTAAGTATGTTCCAGATTTGGTAACTTCTGGTCTTGACTTTCTTCAAGTTCAGGACTGGCTTAAGTCTTTGATTATTGATGGTATCGTCGCTGGGATTGGGACAGTACTAGGATTCCTTCCTCAAATTTTTGTGCTCTTTATCTGTTTGGGTGTGCTTGAGGACATTGGATATATGAGTCGTATTGCCTTTGTTATGGACCGTATTTTCCGACGTTTTGGGCTTTCTGGAAAATCCTTTATTCCCATGTTGATTTCGACAGGTTGCGGGGTTCCAGCGGTTATGTCTAGTCGAACTATTGAAAATGAAAGGGACCGTCGCATTACCATTATGACGGCAACCTTCATGCCTTGTTCGGCCAAGTTGGAAATAATTGCCTTGATTGCTGGAGCTTTCTTTCCTAGTAACTCATTAGTAGCACCAAGTACTTATTTTATTGGGATGGCTGCCATTATCTTATCAGGTATTGCCCTCAAAAAGACGAGTTTTTTGGGTGGCCTAACCAGTCCGTTTATAATGGAATTGCCTGCTTACCATTGGCCTAAAGCCATGTCAGTTTTGCGCTATGCCTTTGGTAAGGCTATGAGTTTTGTCAAACGAGCGGGAACCATCATTTTCAGTTTGACAGTTCTTATCTGGTTTATGTCTAACTACAACTTTACGCTACATACGGTAGATACGGAAGCCAGCATTTTGGCGACTCTCGGTAGGAGTTTGTCTTGGATTTTTGATCCGCTTGGATTTGGAAATTGGAAAGCAACAGTTGCGGCTCTTACAGGCTTAGCTGCCAAGGAGACTGTTGTTGCCACCTTTGGTATTCTCTATCATAATAGCAGTGAAGCTGGTTTAGCTGAGGCTTTACGAGGAGATTATTCTTCCCTAGCAGCTTATTCCTTCTTAGTCTTTAATTTACTTTGTGCCCCATGTTTTGCGGCTATTGGAGCTATTAAGCGTGAAATGGCCAATCTTAAATGGACAGTTGGTGCTATCGGTTTTCAAACAGGCCTAGCTTATTGTGTGAGTTTAATTCTTTATCAGTTTGGCCAAGTTATCCTATACGGCAAGTCAATGACAATTTGGACTTTTGTTGCTTTCTTGCTGTTAGTGACCATGATTTATTTTGTGGTTCGTAAACCACGTCAGATTAAGGATCAAATCATTAGCTTGGATAATCTTCAAGAAGCCCATATTTAGGTTTAGGAGGAATTGTTATGTCAACGTTTATCATTGCCTTCATTATTTTTGCTTTGGCTGGCCTTGGCATCCGTCACTATATCAAAGGAAAAGGTTCTTGTGGCGATTGTGAGTGTTCTTGTCCGGTTAAGGAAGAAATGCATAAGGCTAATCGCTAATAATATATAGAAAAATGGTCTCTTAAATGAATAAGAGACCATTTTCTTACGATTGTAAGAAATGTATAAAGGTATGTAGGTTGGAAGTATGATACTATATGATAGATAAATAATCTAAATTTTTAACAAAAAAGGGAGATGTATAAGGAATGGTTTTGAACAGAGAGATTGTCCTAATTCATGGGACCTGGTGTGATGGCAATGTTTGGGGAGAATTTGCGACAGGTCTACGTCAAATGGGATACAAGGTGCATACACCTAGCTTTCGTTACCATGACCTACCTTATCAAGAGTGCCTAGCTAAAGTTGGGACTGTTACCTTGCAGGACTATCGAGATGATTTAGTGGCTTTGATTGAAAGTCTAGACCAACCACCACTCATTTTGGGGCACTCTTTAGGCTGTCTGGTGGCTCAAATGGTTGCTGAAAAGACAGAAGTTGCTGGTATGATTCTCATGGGACCTGCTCCGACAGCAGATATTTATGCCTTTTATCCAACCATGTTAGCTTGTTTTGGCAAACACTTTTTACGCTGGGGTTTTTGGAAAAAAGCCATGCCCCCTTATAAAAAGGAGTTTTTCAAGTATTGCATGAATGAACAAGAGGAAGCTTTGAAAGAGGAAGTTTTTGCTGATCTGGTTCCTGAATCAGGAAAAGTTTATACTCAGATGGCTCTTCATTGGTTTGATAAGACAAAGGCAGCTTATGTGGACTTTAGTAACATTTTATGTCCTGTTCTCGTCATTTCAGGAACCAAGGATAAGATGACTCATCCTAATATTGCTAGAAGAACAGCTAAGAACTACTGTGATTCTGTTCTCGTTTCCTTAACAGGTGCAGATCACATGTATGAAAGTGGCAAATACCAGCAGAAGACCTTGAAGGTTATTAAGGGTTGGAGTCAGCAGAATGGTTTTGTGGATTAGTCACGAAACATAATCAAAAGAAGTTGGAAGGCAATTCCAGCTTTTTTAGTTTTCATTTGAAACGTCTTTTTGAAAATTTAGAAAATTTAGTCACAAAGAGTCCTCACTATGGTATAATTGAAAAAAAGTATGTATTGGAGAACACCCATGGCGATAATAATGGATGGTAAGGCCCTAGCTGCTAAAATGCAGGATCAATTGCAAGAAAAGGTAGCACGTCTAAAAGAAAAGGAATGGATTGTGCCAGGACTAGTGGTAATTATGGTTGGAGACAACCCAGCTAGTCAAGTTTATGTGCGTAATAAGGAACGTGCTGCTAAAAAGGCTGGCTTCCATAGTAAGACGGTCAATCTTTCTGAGAGTATTAGTGAGGAAGAGTTGATTGAAGTTATTGAGCGCTATAATCAGGATCCGCTTTTCCATGGTATCTTGGTTCAGTTGCCACTGCCGAATCATATTAATGAAATGCGTATTCTTTTGGCTATTGATCCTAAAAAAGATGTCGATGGTTTCCATCCTATGAATACTGGTAATCTTTGGAATGGTCGCCGTCAAATGGTGCCTTGTACACCGGCTGGGATTATGGAAATCCTTCGTGAGTACAATGTTGAATTGGAAGGTAAGACAGCAGTTATCATTGGACGTAGTAATATTGTTGGTAAACCTATGGCTCAGCTTCTTCTAGAAAAGAATGCTACAGTTACCTTGACCCACTCACGAACACCGCATTTGGCTAAGGTTTGTAGCAAGGCAGATGTCTTGATTGTAGCTATTGGACGTGCAAAATTTGTAACAGGAGAATATGTCAAAGAGGGTGCTGTTGTCATTGATGTGGGAATCAACCGTGATGAAGAAGGCAAACTTTGTGGTGACGTTGATTTTGATCAAGTGAAAGATAAGGTTGGCATGATCACGCCTGTTCCAGGTGGTGTAGGCCCTATGACTATTACTATGTTGATGGAACAGACCTATCAAGCTGCTCTTCGTAGTGCGAAAGGATAGTTTATGAAAGTTGATGACGATTTAGCTAGGCAAGTGATAACACCTCGCTTGAGAGAGTCTCACAAGGGCTCTTATGGTCGAGTGCTTTTGGTTGGTGGCCTTTATCCTTATGGTGGTGCCATTATTATGGCTGCTATTGCTTGTGTCAACAGTGGTGCGGGCTTGGTTACAGTTGCCACAGATCGTGAAAATATCACAGCTCTTCATGCTCACCTTCCTGAAGCCATGGCTTTTGACCTTAGAGAGACTGAAAGATTTCTTGATAATCTTAGAGCGGCAGATGTTGTTTTAATCGGATCTGGTCTAGGTGAGGAGGAAACGGCTGGTCGGGCCTTGGATTTGGTTTTGGCAAATATTAGGTCAAACCAGTACCTGGTTGTTGATGGTTCTGCTCTTAATCTTTTGGCAAAGAAAGGTAAGAGCAGCTTGCCAGAGTGTCACCTTATACTTACTCCCCATCAAAAGGAATGGGAAAGACTGTCTGGTTTAGCTATTTCAGAGCAGTCGGTTTCTAATATTCAAAGAGCTTTAGAGGAGTTCCAAAGTGGGACAATTCTAGTTGCCAAGAGTCATAGGACAGCTGTTTATCAGGGAGCAGAAGTAGACCATTTAGAGGTCGGTGGGCCCTATCAGGCGACGGGAGGAATGGGAGATACCTTAGCTGGTATGATTACTGGTTTTCTGGCCCAATTCGCTTCAATTGACTCCTATAAAGTAGTTACAGTTGCTGTCTGGCTTCACTCAGCTATCGCAGATGATCTGGCTAAAAATGCCTATGTGGTTTTGCCGACACATATCAGTAAAGCCATTCCTAGCTGGATGAAAAAGTTGTCATTATAAATCTGAAAAACATGTCTCAAATTGAGGCAAGTTTTTTTAAGATTTCGATATTTTTTTAAGTTTGCTGAAGCTTATTTGTGATAAAATAAAAGAGAATTTTTATGAGAACATAGAGGACAAAAAGTGACATCATTTTCGAAAAAACTCAGTCAAAAATGGGAAAAACGGCGCCAAAAACAAAAAGAAAAACGAGCGAATAAACCTAGAAAGCCAGTAAACATCTCACGTCGTGTTTACTTGCTTTTTGGTGTAGTCTTTGTCCTTTTTTTGTTGCTTTTTGCACGTTTGACCTATATGCAGGTTTATAACAAATCGTTTTATACTAAGAAATTAGAGGATAACTCCAAGTATACGGTTAGAATTGCAAGCGAACGTGGGCAAATCTTTGATGCTAAGGGGGTCGCTCTTACGACCAACCAGAGTAAGGACGTTATCACCTTTACACGTAGCAATTTGGTGTCATCAGATACTATGAAGAAGGTCGCTGAAAAGTTAGCGACCATGGTAACACTAACGGAGACGAAGGTAACAGCACGCCAGAAACGCGATTTCTATCTAGCGGATTCTGCCACCTACAAACGTGTGGTTAATGACCTTCCAAAGGACAAGAAAACAGATAAGTTTGGTAATAAATTAGCTGAAGCTACTATTTACAACAATGCTGTTGATGCCGTTCCTGATGAAGCAGTGGATTACTCTGAGGATGAACTTAAGATTGTCTACATTTACTCACAGATGAATGCTGTTTCTAATTTCTCAACAGTCACATTGAAAACAGGAGACTTGACGCCTGAACAAATTGCGATTGTAGCAGCTAAACAGAAGGAACTTAATGGTATTACGGTTGCTAAGGATTGGGAGCGTCATACGGTTGATTCAGCCTTGTCTCCTCTCATCGGGAAAGTCTCAAGTTCAGAAGCAGGTTTGCCACAAGAAGATGCCAAGGAATACCTCAAAAAAGGTTATGCTCTTAATGACCGTGTGGGAACTTCTTATCTAGAAAAAGAATACGAGGAGAAGCTACAAGGGAAACATACTGTTCGTGAGATTACAGTAGACAAGGAAGGCGAAGTTGCTAGTGATAAAATCACTCAAAAGGGAAGTAAGGGTAACAATCTACAGTTGACCATCGACCTTGATTTCCAAAAGGGAGTTGAAGATATCCTAGGTCAACAGCTTTCTTCAGAGATTTCAGAGAACAAAGCTACCTATTCTGAAGGAATGTATGCCGTTGTTATGAATGCTGACACTGGTGCTGTACTTGCCATGGCGGGGCAAAAACATGAACAAGGAGCACAAGATTTTAAAGCAAATGCCTTAGGAACAATCACTGATGTCTTTATTCCAGGATCTGTTGTTAAGGGAGCAACCCTAACTGCTGGTTGGCGTTCAGGTGCCATCTATGGAAATCAGGTCTTGACTGACCAACCAATCAACATTGCTGGTTCAGCCTCGATTACGTCTTGGTTTACAGATCAAGGTAGCCGTCCTATTACCGCGACACAGGCTCTAGAATATTCATCAAATACCTATATGGTGCAGATTGCAATTAAACTACTTGGCCAACAGTATG
>ERZ1673737.2632-NODE-2632-length-14724-cov-4.414139_pt1 | contig 14724 bp, 10 predicted proteins | sample MGYA00580211_ERZ1673737 | MGnify/ENA primary metagenome ERZ1673737 (study PRJEB41218, sample SAMN15661789) | gut metagenome | host: Homo sapiens | place: Canada: London | collected 2015-08-20/2019-03-30 | study: EMG produced TPA metagenomics assembly of... | reverse complement strand
ATATTGAGAAAGAGAACCAGACTCAAGACCAAAGGCAGAAGGTGGACAGACTCACGTCGGACTCCGAGTCGGGCTCTTGTACTGGTGAGTCCACCCTCACTTTAAAAGCCAAATCGCACATCTTCGCCGGAGTCAGGATCTACATCAACGGATCGACACTTCCCCACATCTCCGACCACAAGTTGAAGCAGCTGCTCACTGCCCACGGCGCCAATTATGCCATCTACATGGCTCGAAAGTCGGTTACTCACGTTCTGGTGGGCCAGCCCAGCGCCGTAGGCTCTGGTGCTGGAGGTGGTCTTTCTGCAAGCAAACTCCAACAAGAGATTGCGCGCGGTGGGTGGAAAGGTGTGAAGGTCGTTAGTGTTGACTGGTATGCGCTGATTCTATTCTATGTAATTGGAATAACTTTTCTAACATGCTTGTGTAGGGCCCTTGAGAGTATTAAAGCAGGTCGTCGACTTGCTGAGTCTCGGTTTCCTGGTATGCATGTTGCGGCGAAGGGGCAGCGGAGTGTTGCTGGCATGTTTGGGGCTCAGGCTCAGTCTGGTCAGTCCGGGGCGAAGAAGTGAATTGATCTAGCGAGTTGTTTCTTTCATTGCATACGTGTGTCACAACACGGCATCAGCGGCGTTTTGGATTGACATGCTGAAGTTTCGGCTTGTGCTTGTGATACCCAATGATCATTATGTTCTTTACGTCTCAATCAATCAAACCTACTGCATATCGAATACCGAAGTACCTTACTACGGTTTACTATGAAAACCGTAGTTGTCTGAGTATCATTCATATTCTTTAATTGATCATGTATCACCATTATCATGACATCCGTATAGTTATATACACTCATACACAAGCACAATAGTACACACCCGTTACTCAAAACCGGGCCAGACACAAAACATAGAATCACAGTCCCAAGAACTAACAGACGTAAAAGGAAGAACCAAATGAATCAACGCCGCAGCTATGCAATACATTAAAAACGAGATATATGTATAGATATCATAGATCATAGATCATGAATGGCGATACGCCCGTGCCAAAGAGCCTTATTTCAAGGCGTTAGATCCCCTTCTTCCATCGCTATGACTCACGACATATGTCTCCGCCAACCACTCTGCCGACGAGTCGGCAGATGGTCGTCGACGTTACTTTCCGCATCGCCAGAGACGGATGTCAAGCCCACAGATTCAGACGAGACGGATCTCATCCCGGAGGCATCGGCGGTAGTTGGCATGAGATCATTTGTGTTGATCGGTGTGATATCAGGGAGCGGGGGAAGAGGGTTTGGATAGCGGTGTGTAGAGAAGGAGGATTGAGCAGGGGGCGGGGCGCCAGCATAGGCTTGGGAAGAGGAATTGGTTCGTGTGCGAGTCCTGCTTCCTGCCGATGATGGGTGATGTTGTTGCCAGGTAGGATTGTCGTGAGAAATAGGTTCGGGGGAAGATGTTGTTTGGCGGTTGTTGGGGAGATAGTAAGGGTTTGAGGTGGTGTCATAAACATGGTGGTTGTCTTCGTAGGCGGGGACTGCTGCGGTTGACATGCTTGATACTGAGTTTCCGTGGGGACGGCCTGTGTATAGTGGCTGGGGTTCGCCGAGGTCGGATTCACTGCTTGACCAGCGCTCGAGCTTTTCGTTCAGGGGCTCTTCTTCGGGTTGAGAAGTTCGCGAGTCGCCATGGACTAGGCCGAGGGATTCTTCTTCTGTGGCAGACTTGCGAAGATCGCCTCCAAGGTGAGTCCGGCGCAAGATGCCACGGGGTGAAGTGACTTGAGATTCACTGCCGGCCTTCACACGGTTCATCATGTTGTTGAAGGAGAATTGGCGGCGGGCAGTGTTAGCGAGAGGCTCCGGGGCAAGGCCGTCGGGCTTTTCGTCAGCCCATGAGATCGATCGCGGGGTGTCGCTACGGGGACGGTTTGGATGGAACGGAGCATCCAAGCCTCCAGCTCCGTGATACTCTGTATCGGCATTAACACCTTGGTGAGGCATATCTGTCATACGGACAGATTGTGTGTTGGCATCAAGATTCTTCTCTTCCTGGGTGAGTACAGGCCTCCACTGCCCATGATGAAGCACGCTGGTAGCCCGAGATCGGATACCATCCAGGAAAGAATGGCCACTTTGCTTTGTGGTGGGTCTGTGCTCATCTTCCTCTTCAGTAGGGAAGTGTGACATGCCCCACGGTGGATGTTGCTGCTTGACCGAGGGTGTTCGCGGAGTGCGTGGTCGCGACATGGTAGGACCTTCTCCAATGACAGTCTTGCGCCGGCGCAGACCATCCCATTCAACAATCTCATCTTCACCAGGTGGCTTCAGATAATCCTCGTGCTTATCGTGGAAAAAGCGACGGGCTTCATCTGATTCCATGGTTCGACGGGCTGTAGAGATACGGCGGATGATAGAGGCCGCACCGCGAATAGAGTCAGCCTTGGGCTCGGATTCGGGCTCTTCCACGGTAGCAACCTCCCGGATCTGGTCGAGATCGCCCTTGAATACAGCGGCATCGGGAACATCTTTGGCAGACTTGGATAGCTGCAGTAGAACCACGCCTGCACAAATCTGCAAGAATCCAATAATTACAGTTGCAATCTGAACGCCCGTACCCTTGAAACCCTGGAACAGGATAGCAGAGGTAATAATCGTGGCACTTGTGAACATCACGTAGTAAGTCGGGGTGACCAAGGCGGCGTTGAAAAGGTTAAGAGCTTTCTATAAAAAGGGTCAGCGCAATTCAAACATATCAGAATGATCGAAACATACGTTCAGATAAATGATCTCAGTCAGCAGTGTTCCAATAACGAACACAAACAAGACATAGAGAAACCAATGCTTAAACTGCTCCTCACCATTGATCTGAGCAAGAATAGCAGAGCCCAAACCCTGGGTAGCAACGACACTCAGGCCACCAACCATGCTGCAAATACTGATATAGACAAACATACTCTGCTTGCCATATCGCGGACCAGCCCAAAGAGCCGTAAAAACAGCCCCAACGATAATCAACCCAGCATAAGTCAAAAACCCAGGCTGTATAACGAAATGCTGCATACCCTGAATATCATCGACAGACGACTGCTCAGGCGCATTCATAGCAATAGTCACGGACCCAATAATACAACAGAAGCAGCCAACCTTCCCAACGAAACTCAACCGTTCTTTGAGGAAAATAGCGGACAGAATCGTCGTAATCACAACGGACAGCGCACCAAGCGGCGTAACGAGAATCGCATCGACGAAAGCATACGCAACAAAGTTGCAGATCTCTCCGATGATCATCAACGTCATGCCAGTCCACCACCAGAAGTTCTTCAAATATCCATATCCCTCTCCGGCCTCTTCGTTGTATTTCACATTCGCCTTGAGCAACCCGATCTTCTTGATCACGAATGATATACCGATAAACACACCGGACGCAACAGCTAGCGAAATACCAACGGCTTTGTATACCGGCGGCCGACCCGAGCTCTCAGCGCGAGCGAGCAGCGTCGAAGCTTGCGATAGAGCGGAATTGGGATCCATGGTTGCGAGATGTGAGGTGTTGCGAAATGGCCACACTGGCCAGCAGTGAGAGGCGAAGAAAAAAAGGGCCCCGTATCTGTCCGGGTAGAGAGTCGTCCGAAGACGAGACTCAGCGCCTATCTGGAACACTTATCGAAGCTGCCACGCTGTATCGCTTGAGCGTATCGCCTAGGGCGACTATCAGTGGGACTGGTTCGGATCGAAATGTCGAAATGTCGCAACAGCGGACAATGGTAGGAGGAGTGATCTGGAATAGCGTCGATCTAGGAATGCTTCTGGAAAGGGTGGCCACGAGGAAAAGAAATGTGGGATTTCCGCAAGGGGGCACGTCAGCCGTTGGCGCTATGACTCTCGGTGGCGCTTTGATTCAACGCAAAAATCAAGGGTTTAGATGTTGTAGGAGAGAAGGGATGCTTGAAGAGAATAGAAGATGACTTGAGAAATACAAGCAAAATGCGACGCTGGGAAAAGGGGAAGGAGATTGTAAAAGTTGCAGAAACAGAGTGGCTGGGTTAGTCCTTGTGGGGAAAGGAGGTACGGGCGGGTACTTGCTGGTGGGGCAGAGACACTGCGATCGGCAGGTACCTTCGATGTACCTTTATTGTCACTCTAACTTATCTCTAAATAGAGTGGCGATTCTAGACCCGGTCATTGGTCTTGGCTTAATCTATGTAAATATTGTATAATCTACCGACATGAACTTGTATGCATGTTCTAACCTATCATGGATTAAGGGTTTCACTTGAACCCCTCTGTTTTATTGGAACTGTAGACTACTACTATACAGATATCCATGCCACATTGAAGTCTGTCATAAATGTCGTCATTCATTACGCCCGAAAGCAGGTATTGGCCATCTCTCTCGCAAGGTTCAACTAACAAAGGAAAAACGTAAGGTAAGAATGAAACCAGGGACATGATTGCCTCCATGCGCCATGACACCTCCATCCCAGCCCTAATCACCGTCTCGAACGAGGGGTATTCAGCAGGAAAGAAACAAGAAACATAAAAATGCAAGTATAAAAGTTGAAACAAGGACCCAAGATAGGAACATATGCGAAAGAGATTATCGCACATGGTAGCTGGGTTTGCGTTGTCTGTTGACCACTGGAGGAGGCTCATCAACCGGGTAAGGAGGTCGGACCTTGTTGCCGGTTGAGGGAGCTTGAGAGAACAGAGGTGCGGGCATAGCGACACCGCCCTCATCCTGAGATGGGTATGGAATGGGTGTTTTGGGAGGGACTGGTGGAGGCCCGTTGAATGTTGCAAAGTATTCATCACTGCGGTGGGGAGAGCCCTGTTGTTGTTGCGAGCCCGGGCGACCCTGGTCATGGCTTCGACGATAATTGACACCATCACTGGATTGCCTTGGGGAAGTAGGTATATTATCTTGTGGCGTAGGATGAGCAGGTAACGAGTCGTCCGGCGGGGAGACCGTCACGCTAGTTGGGATTGGGGGCGGTGCGTGCGTAGGTTGATGGGCGAAATCAATGGGATCTGCGGGTAGTTCTGCGGGCAATTCGACGGCGAAGTGCTGGGGAGGCGGAACGTATGATTGAACGGGAGGAGAGAGCGAAAGCTCTTCGGATTCAAGATCAAAGGACAGGTCGTCACGGTCACCGCCAGCCGCAGCATGGTTTGCCAGACGGCGGTTCATGCGATCGATCTTAGCAAACCGGACACCAGCATCCAGAATCATCTTCTTGACCTCAGGCTTGGCCAAATATTGCCGTGTGTTGGTGCTGATATCAGCCAATCGGTTCCATTCATTCATACCAAACTCGCCAACGCCGACTTCCACGTTCAGTCGGAAGTAATTGTCCTTGGGGACATTACGTTGGGCGAGTCGATCTCGTAGCATTTCATTGTGAATGTCCTCGCAGCCCTCAATCTTGGTGATAAGTCGACGGCGTGCCTCGGCGAAAGTACCAAGCGCATCGCCGAAGAAATCCTCCCACCATTCATGCTGTCGGTTGTTGGTGCCAGCTGGTCGCTTTCCTGTACCCACACTGATAAAGACGCCAACTTCCCGACCTGGCCACTCGTTCACCACCGCCTCATCAAGAATCTGCGGCGCAGGGTTATATGTGCCTGGGCCTTCATCAATAAAGACATGTTGACCGATCTGGATCGGCTTGAAAGCAAGTCCCGTCGCGGAAGTCGCACGGCCTGCTTGCCATATTGTGCAGTCAAATTCAGGTGGGGGTTCCCTGCGGGAATCGTAGGAGCGCAGAAGCACGGCCGTTCCTTTGCGCGGCGTGCCCTTGTATAGAGCAGTGACAGCACTAATTGCATGTTAGTAATGACAATTAGAAGGCATTGCATGATATGACTCACGTTTTGGTACGATATTCTCGACTATCGTAGAGTAGCGCATTGGGGTTACCCCAGCGCAGACCATTGATGAAAGCAGAGCCTCGTTGGCTAGTCGGAGACATCGGATGAGAAGCAGCAGAAGTGCTGAAACTACCCCGACTGATAGACCGCTGAGGAACAGAGTTCGGACTATACGGCAGACTGGCAATGGAATTACGCGCGTTGGCATTCGGCGTGTCATTGCCCTCCGCCTCGAAGACTGTGTGTTCCCGCACACATTCCCGAATCGCCTCCTCGAGCTTGGAAGCCTTGAACAGCGTCGAGCGGTACGGAATACCAGCGATGGTCTTATCTGTCTCGAATACTTTGCGCGTCATGCGCACGTAGACTTCTTTGCAAGTCTCGAGGTCGAGGCGGAGACGACCGAGCATCAGGGCGATGAGACCGCCGGTGCCGGTACCCGCGATCAAGTCGAAGTGATCGCATGGCTTGGGAATTTGGTCGCGACGGGGAGGCTTGCCTTCGCATTCGACATAGGTGCGGTACATGAGTTCCTGAAGGAGAATAAGCATGGAGTAGCCACGTACACCACCGCCATCTGGTCAAGTCAGCTGAGTTCTGATATTGGCGGGGAAGCGAGAGAATTCTGACCGAGTGAGAGGATCCTCAGTGGAGGACCCTTTGTGGTATCTTTGCGGCGCAAATGAGCTGGATCCATGGCGATTGTAGCAGTTGGAACGATTGCGATCGCCTTTTTTTTTCTGCGGCAGCTTACCCGCGACGGGGCTTAGCGGTGCCTTATGCACCGGGGGAATAAAGGTTTGGCGCCTGACCGATCCGGTCGGAGCGTGGAAAGAGGCGGAAGTGTCACACTGGTGAAACAGCAGTTCAGATACGTCGGGCGTGACAGTGTGGTGTGTGGGCTCAAATAGGCAGCGGCGGGTGGATGATTGGAGGGGCTTGAGCCACGGTCCCTGCGGTAGTTAGGTAAGGCTGGTTCTGCACCAACAGTAAACCTTGAGTGTATGGAGAGGACAGTATGCAGTAGGCAGGCAGTATGTAGGTAGTGTAAACGGGTCTAAAGATTCCAAAGTTATTCTTGGAATCTTCTTTCCATGGATCATGCAGGTCAGGTGACTCGTGGGGGCTCGGCTGTGGCGGTGCAGCGATGATGTAACTGTGGCGTTCGCCAATAAGATCTTGATATTGTGTTTCCCTCAAGGCTTCAATTTTGTAGAACAATGTTTCATTTGGAACATCCAAGGACTGGCTAAATGTTTTACCCAGTTCATACTGCTACTTCGTGGGAGGGAATTCATCAAACCCAACATGACGTCACAATGCAAAGTGAAAGTATGGGAACTCGAACCAAATGTCAGAAAGTGTTGCCCGATATGAACTCAATTCGTCAAGCCGGGCCAATCTGGAAACCAATTAGCAATCCCACAATGTATCCCAAACGAGAAAAGCATGAAAGACTCACCGAGGACAGTCCTCTTCTTGCCACGCTCCGCAACAACAACTTCATCACCAACTCTAAGATTCGTCCCACTCCCCCGGGGCTCCAAAAATGAATAGCGCCCAAAGACAGGACTAAACCTCGCCCCTTTATCCACCCTACGATCCTTCATCAATTTCTTAAGTACAGTCCCAGACTCGTCAGTCCCCATCTTCCCCGTAGTATAATCAACATTAAGACTCTGACAGCGCACACAATTCCCCGTCAACAACAACCGCGTCTTTTCAGAGCCTAAAGTAAGCACACTCCAAAAGTCCTCTTCAAAGGCATTCTCAGCCCCCGAAACAACAATGTTAGGCCGGAATTTAGTCCGATCCATCTCCGTCCCGTCCGGCAATCGTGCCGAGACATTATCAACGGATGTCTCGGAGATAACCAAGTAGGGCGCACAGTCGGCGAAGGCGATGCGGTCTTCGGGCTGTGCGTGTAGCATGTAATACAATACTAGCGCAATGGGTGCTAGGAGGGCGGGCAGCAGGCTACTTGCTGTTTGGGGTATCTTTCCCTGTCGAATGAAGCTGTCGGCTTGGATGAGTATGTTGGCCACGAATGCGACCACCAGCACGGGTAAGAACCATTCTCGCTTTTTGTCTGTGGTTTTGTTTGTAACGATGTTCCAGATTCCGCGCAGGGCTGGGTTTTTGTTGGCTTTTGCTGGTGCTAATGTGCCCAGTACTTCTCGTGAGTTTGGTCCGAGGTAAGCGAGGATTACAGGGTATCCAAAACAGGCGCTGAACCAGTCGTTGTATTCGGCGCCCATGCTGTAGCCTGTTGTTGGGCTTTGGTGCAATGTGACTGTGAGAGGGTTGAGGGTCTTTGTGTCGGGCTGGAGAGGGATCTCGAGTCTTTTGCGCTCGCGAGGTTCGGGTCCAGACTCTGATGGTGGTGGGTGGTATGTGACTATTACTTTTCCGCTGTCGTTCTCGGTCTGGGGGTACTCGATGTCCGTATGGAAAAGGGCCATCTCTGGGAAGTGGGGGACATGCATGTTCTTCAGGGTCGTGGTGTCGGAGCCATCCTCGGCAGGCAAGACCTTGAGGAGCATAAAGTGACGGTCATATTGGAAGCCGCGTGGAGTCAGGATGCCCTCGTTGACGGTAGTCGGCCGCAGCGACTTGATCGGGTAGACGTAGAGCTGTTGTTCGCGTTAGTTACGTCCCATTGAATATGTGTCGCAGTTCGGCGTTCGCACCTGGCTGACCTTCATGGTCATAAATTATGCTTCCTGGGAATACAAGAAGAGGGGAAATCTCGCAAACAAATCCGAGGGGAACGATGTCATATGAAACTGAGTTTGGCGCAAACAAAAGAACTGATAAGTGATAAGGCGATGTAACTAACTTATACGACTCCGGTACAAGTAACTACAAGAAACATCTATAATTGTTCTACCATTCTATCTGTGTAATTTTGAACATCTTGAATCATATTCGTTTCGAACCCGGGATATACAGAGAAAGGAAATTAGAAAGGAAATCGTCTATTGGTCCTCAGACCAGGGCAAACTGAAAGTGCCAACCCAGTCCTCGACCTCTTGGCGCAGGAGAACAATCTCGGAGATCTCCTCGCCCTCGCCCAGGTAGTCCAGGAAGGCCTTCACTGTGCCAGGGTTCTTGACACCCTTGGACTGAGCGTGCTCGCGAGCAACCTTGTCCAGCTTCTGAGTGATGATAACAGCGCGGTCGACGATGTCAGCTACGCGACGGAAGTCCTCGGGCTGGAAGCCACGGGAGGTCATGGCGGGGGTGCCAAGACGCAGACCACCGGGCTTGAGGGCAGACTTGTCACCAGGTACGGTGTTCTTGTTGCTAGCAACTCCGCACAGCTCGAGAACACGCTCCACACGAGCGCCATCCACGCCGCGGTTCTTCAGGTCCACCAGCACAAGGTGGTTGTCGGTGCCGCCGGAGACGATGTTGTAGCCGAGTCCACCCTTGCTGGTGGAATCGCCGAGGCGCGAGGCCAGAGCTGTGGCGTTGGACAGAACTGTCTGCTGGTAGTTCTGGAAGTCGGTTGACTGGGCCTGCTTAAGGGCCACGGCCAACGCGGTGATGGTGTGGTTGTGAGGGCCACCCTGGTGGCCGGGGAAGACGGAGGCATTGATTGGGTTCTCCAGATCGTACATGACGGAGTTGCCCTTCTTGTCTGTGCTGCGCACGCCCTTGCGGTAGAAGATCATGGCGCCACGGGGGCCGCGCAGGGACTTGTGAGTGGTGGTGGTCACGATATCCGAGTAGGGGAAAGGAGACGGGAGCACATCGGCAGCTACGAGACCGGAGATGTGCGCCATATCGGCCAGCAAGTAGGCGCCCACGGAGTCGGCAATCGCGCGCATACGGGGGTAGTCAATGAGACGGCTGTAGGCCGAGGTGCCCGCAACAATCAGCTTGGGCCGGTACAGGTTGGCCATCTTCTCCAGTCCGTCGTAGTCAATCAAGCCAGTCGACTCATCGAGGCGGTAGGGAAGGGTTTCAAAGTACTTGGAGATGGCGGAAATCTTCTTTGTAGGGGTCTGGTAGCCGTGGGACAAGTGACCACCGTGAGGGAGGTCCAGGCCCATGAGGCGGTCGTGGGTGTTAAGAACAGCGGAGTAGGCCATGAGGTTAGCGGGCGAGCCGGACAGAGCTGGTAACAGTTAGCATTTGTATCCCATTGCATATATCCGTATATCATACGCTGAACGTTTACTCCCCACTCCTCGGGGTTAAGACGGTAGGTCTCAAGAGCACGCTGCTGGCACAGGCGCTCCGAGGCATCAATGTGTTCGTTTCCACCATAGTAACGGGCGCCGGGGTATCCTTCGGAGTACTTGTCTGCATTGTGGTTAGAATGGCCGGCCTATCTGGCAAGCAAAAGCGGGAAACTGGAGTACATACTTTGCATAACACTGCCAAGAGCATCGAGGACAGCTTGCGAAGTGAAGTTCTCAGAGGGAATCAGGTTAATGAAGTGCTTTTGGCGTCTTTTCTCCTGGAGAGGTATTAGCAAGTCGTCGATTCCGGAGCTCTATCAGCAATGACGCACCTTCTGCAGGATATCGTAAACGGCGGGGTCGGAGTCCTTAAGGGAGGACGATAGCAGCTGGTAAAAGGTCAGTATATGTGTCTAGCTTGCCATTGAAACCCTTCAAACCACATACCTTGTGCTGTGCATCGGGAGACGACGATACTCCCCGCGATTGAGGGGCCGATCTAATTGATGGCACGATAGAGGCCCGGGAGACAATAGCGCGGGAGCTCCCAAGGGGGAGCAAGCGGGCAGCGGATCTGCCACAGCGAGACAACATGGTGAAGCTGGAGCTGAAGCTGAAGCAATTCAAGACCGGGGGGTATATGTACTTGGCCGATAGGAAAGCATCGGCTTTTAAACAACGAATGCTTGTCGGACAGTAACTGACGCCTCTCCGTTCTCCGCGGAAAGCGGGAAACGGCGCTATTCCCTATTGAGCTCTCCGCCTGGTCCGTGCATCAGCTTGAGGTTTTCTCGCTCGGCAAAATTTCTCCCTCCTTTTCTTCTTCACACAACTAAATCCAAGATGAAGAGACGGCGTTTTATCTGTGTCAGCACTCGTCGGTGACGGCTGGGCTTCGGTCTGGCTGGCGCTGGACGGGCGCTGCTGACAGGTCCCACGCCTTTAACCATCCATTGAGGGACCAGTACCATCGGATTGGAATTGTTGTGCGTTTGGTTTGCCGATGAATCGGGATGGGATTCGGCTTGGGCTCCAGGCCTTGCCATCTAGGCCTAGATTATCTCATGGCATCCAACAGTTCTACTATCGCATTGGCGATACTCCTAGTTCAGCGAGGAGCTGTGTTGATCGCAAACTCCGAGCGCCTCTGAGAGTCTACCCCCTATGTAGTACATAGAACACAATATAATTACTTGACGACAGTTCAACTTGCAAGACACCACGTGCCTCTGTTTCTATTCAACCTAGCTACAACACAATCTTCGAACAGGTTGTGCTACATGTAAGCAATCACCCCTAGCCGGTAAGGAGCAATCTGTTGACGTTTTAACCGCAACGATGTAGGCTGTCTAGGGATGATGATTGTAATGAAGATCACCAACCCTTGTGTGTTTTTGTGGTGCCTTGCATTCACTGTCATTTTATGAGTTGCGAAGCTTGTTTACTATAATTAGTGATCACATTGACCAACGGCGATCAGACTTCATGACTGATGCTATTTGTATACGTTAATGACACTAAAAGCGACACTACGGAAGGGTTGCTGGAGTGGTTTTACTAAAGCGGTTAAACTGCCACCTAGAACGACCGTTAAAGTGAGACCTTTTTAAGTGCCTAACACAATGCCAAGCATTAATCTTATTGTTTGGCTCTTGTGCCCTTCACATTGGCTAGGGAATATAGCAGGGAAATTGGTCTTATTGTTTAAAGAGTAGGCAATATCCTTTTCTGGTGTGTCTTCTTTTAGACTCGGCGATAAAGAATGACATTTTCAAGTGATGTTTCCAGATAATTATATTGTCAACTGGTTTGTAGCATCATAGATACTTTCGGCCGTATTTATGGCTCACACCTCCACGGCTCACTATCGCGGGAACTTGGCGGGGCAGGATGCAAATTGTCGAGGCTCCGCTAACTTGAATGTTGCGAGAAAACTACAATTAGCAACTTGCATGGAGTACAAATCAAAGAGACAGAATTGATCAAAATGACCACATACCCACATCAGAGTAAGAAGATCAAAGAACCTAGACTCGGATAGCCAATGCCTAGAAAATCTCGTCCAACCCTAGCAGCCACAACAGGCCCAAGTAGGAAAGGATACTCGGCCGCACACAACAAAGTGGTTCATGAGAGCGTGTCCCGAGGGCTGGAGGACGCCAGGAGGAAAAGTGACTTGTGGACCCATATTAAATTGGCTGCAGAACAAGTCCCCATTGACTGAGAGACAGCCTAGATGACGCCGTTATTCTACGAAACTATTGCCACGCCTGTCTCTGCCCCTTTTCCCGTCTTTCCACAGTTCCCTGGGCAGAGAGTGTCTAGTGCACGGGTACCTGAATCTCATTAAATTAGCATTATATACTGCCCCGGTCTCCCACTTCTCCCTTCTCTTCTTCACCCACGCTTACATTCTCTATCCCCGGTTCTTCAACCGATTACATTCTTTTAAAAAGCCACTCTCTACACTTCGCGTGTCCATACCCCTCAACGAACATTCTTGGAATTATTCCATTCACATCCTATCACAATGCGTTTCTCTATCGCCGCTCTCGCTGCCGTTGCCGTCGGCGCTGTCGCCTCCGATGTCACCACTGAGGTTGTCACCCAGTACACTACCTACTGCCCCGAGGCCACCTCCGTGGTGCACGGTAGCCACACCTACAGCATCTCGACCGTATGTTGGTAACAAGCCAAAACACGCAACAAACACTAACAAACCAAATAGCCCGGTCACATCACCATGACCAACGGTCCCTACACCGTCACCCGTCCCCTCGTGACCTCGACCGTGACCCAGTGCAACAGCTGGTAAGCAATCAACATATCAATAAACAGAACAATCCCATTCTAACCACATCCCAGCTCCTCCTCCACCCCCTTGGCCAGCAGCAGCAGCATCCCCGTCGTGCCCAGCGTCGCCACCTCCACCCCTCTGGTCCCCAACGCCGGTGCCACCGGCTCCTCCGCCGGCTCCCCCTCCCCCTCCCAGCCCGCCTTCAACGCCGGTGCCATCAACGCCGCCACCGGCGCTGGTGCCGGTCTGGCTGCTGTCTTCGGTGCCGTTGCCCTCCTGCTGTAAAGCGGTTGAATGTCAATGGTATCACGAAGAGATGGCGCGATCTCTGTGTTCGCTTTGAGCATAGCGCTTCGCAGCTGTCGGGTGTTCAGGCTACGGGTTCTTCTTGGGTGTATATGTCTTGTCTACGTCTTCTTAGATAATACATAATTGTTCTCTTCCCTTTGGGTGTCTCTTGTTCATGTTCTCCCCACCATGCTGGGGCTTTTCTGTTGGTTTTGCGCGTGATTCTCCTGGACATAACGTTTCTGTTTATTATCTTGATATCACTTCAATCGCGAATGATCTCTTTTTTCTCATTGCTGTCTTCCGTATGAAAGTAGGCTTCGTAGTTGACGCCGCTCTTGACGACTTTTATCATCGTCGGTATCTTCCGAACGCATATTGAAGTTGACGTCTTGATTATCGGCCAAGCTTTGGCGATCCTCTCTTCTCTCCACTGATCTCGATCTATCTAGAGACTAGTCGATCGCTACCCCCATGGGATGAATATATCAACTACCGAGATCCTCTCTGACCCGCTTCTACAAAGTGTCACGAGCCTACTGAGAAATGTACTATTATGTGACCTTGTATTTTATGTCATAATCGAATCGTACATAGACTCGTGGAGCACTGCGGGGATCATGCAGGTCTATAAACACCAAAATAAGCAAAGTGACAGTGCAATGTGATCGATCTCATAACAATCATTATGGGGACATAGTCTATATCCACTTCACACTCTTCTATGTATTATGTTGAAACTGGAGATACGATGAATGATACTAGGAAGCAGTAGTCAAGGCCAACGAGGTAGTTTAGGTCTGATCTCTCCTCCATGAGAGAGAGATCCTATTTAATGAGGAGCATTTCCCCTGAGCTATACTATATACGGTAGGTTCAATGCTGATCATGAGCTTCATGCTTGGCGAAGCAGGCATTTCATGCCTGGAGATGCCTGGATAAGCCATGAATCTCAACATATTAAACCACACTGTCCTCAAGAGGCATCGGTCTCAATTTTTTCATTATATTCCCTGTTATAGACTCCCACTTCAAGTAAAGAAACCAAATATAAACAGCCATCATCACCAGATATATACATTCATCCCAAGAAGCCACTATGTACATCTCCAATGCCTATTAACAAAACTAAAGCTTCGCCATCCCACCCTGTCTCTTCCTCACACCCTCAAAATACTCCCTAATCCTCCCCCTAGCAACATCAACAACATCCCCATCCTCAACAGTAGGCGGCACAGCAACACCCCCCTCGTAGTCCCCCTTAACAGCCATCTCAACCAACTCCCTCAAAACCCGTCTAAGCGTCTTCCCACTCCGAGTCTTAGGCAACATCCCCCGGCCCTGAATCATCCCACCTAGTGAGGCAATAGCTCCAATCTGTTCGCGCACGAGGGTATTCACTTCTGTGAAGAGTTTCTGGCTTGGTTTTGCTGGTAGATATCCATTAGATGTAGCTTCTTCCGGGATTGATCCAGCTTTTGGTTGGATGAATGCGAAGGGGAGATGGCCTTTTATGGGGTCTGGGAGGCCGATTACTACCGCTTCACTGATCGCTGGGTGGGAGAGGATTGCTTGTTCGATTGTTC
>ERZ1673737.2631-NODE-2631-length-14727-cov-4.053844_pt1 | contig 14727 bp, 14 predicted proteins | sample MGYA00580211_ERZ1673737 | MGnify/ENA primary metagenome ERZ1673737 (study PRJEB41218, sample SAMN15661789) | gut metagenome | host: Homo sapiens | place: Canada: London | collected 2015-08-20/2019-03-30 | study: EMG produced TPA metagenomics assembly of... | reverse complement strand
GCTTTTATATGCATTTTGAAAGTCTTTCGACACAATTGGCCCCCAACGACATGGTTGATGGCATTCCTCCATCGTTTCTGGGAGACTCGTCGACCCCCATCCAAAATCACCGGCGCGATAGATACGAGTAGTGCTGTCTCAGTTCAATCCCAATCCATCATGGCAAAGGAAATTGCAGTGGGCTACATCGAGGGTTAAACTATGCAAAGTGGGCCCTATTTCAGCTTTGATGGTCCCAAATAGGAAGGATGAGGGCCGGATTTACTCGGTTACAACATATACAGCTTTTTCGCTTACAGACTGTAACGTTGGAAGCCACGCCAAGGCCCTAAAGACGCCCGAGGAACAAAGGGTCCCTCACAAACCCTGCACAAACCCTCCACACGCCAACCTAAGCTCAAAATTCAGCCTAGGCATCAGCCTATCGCAAATCTCGGCCCAGCTCCAAACTGCACTGACCTTGGAACCTGATTTCAAAACCGCCCTGTTCCTGGCCGGATCTCCACCTGCACTTCAGTCGTGATGTCCCGAGTGGTGAGCCGGCCCGGGAAAAGGGATAGGGGTCGGCAGGACTTTCATTCTTGATGTTAATTGGCCACATTTAGATTACCAGGGCTTGACCCACCTTCCACCCAGATCCGCCCGCAATGGCTTGAACTCTACCGAGGATCGCCCCTTAGTCTATAATCTAGGTAGCCCTATGGAACTATCATTGTTTTGGAGTCCTCGTAATTGCAAAAGTTTATCGGAGGCCATGCTGTCAAAGGGCTCATGGTTCCCTGATTCAATCGCGCCTAACCTTAGGACCCCGGTAAAGAGGACCGGTACGGAAGAGCGCTGTGGGCTTAACAGGCCTTTTTACTTGGCATTGAGCAGGGTGCTTGGTGGATGCAGGTGCTAGAGACTCCGTAGTGTAGTTTGCCAATAGACCCTGTATACTCGGAAAGCAACTTGCGGTTCCGATAATGTAAAAGTCACTAGCACAAGAAAATTTTACCCTCACGTGGGGTTTCCAAGCCGCTACTTGTAATGCCGAGAAAGTGGCAAGGCTGAAATTGGAGTGAGATTGCACCACTAAGCTTGTTCTAGTACGGAAGTCGACAAGTCATGGAGTTCCGAGGTGCGGAACCAACGTGTTCACAGGTTGCAGGGATCTTAAACAAAGGCCAAGAGCCACACATATTAAATCTCTCATGACTCCACGAGGTCCACGGTAAACTCCGGTGTGCCAAGGCCCGCGGCTAGGGGCGTTAGTGGTGATAGTATACTTCATAGTTCTTGTTCTGTATATTTTGTAGAGAATATTGGTGATGTTACTAAAAGAGAGTATATTTTATTAACTATTAGTATTTGTAATATTTACATCTATTCATTATCTAACTAAGGAATAAATACTACTTTTTCAATTTCTTACGGGCGGGGTGGACCTCACTTTCCGAAAAAGTGAACAACGTTGATTCATAAAGACTTTGTCAATTTAGCTTGGATGCGACCCTACATTGGCCCCATTCCTTGTATTAAAAAATATGTTGATACTGAAATCTCCAACTCTCGTTGTGGCAGTAATACTTCATACATGTAGAACGCTCTAATACATCGCAAATATGAACAAGATCGCATCTAAATCAAGAGCGTTCCCATAAACAATACACCAGCAGTCCACCATTTCAGCGAAGAATCCATACCCGTGATAGCAGCCCCGCCGTTCTTAGCTGGGCAGCTCACAATAGGGTCAATACCCTTGCACTGAGCTGCGGTAATGGAAGCTGCTATGCTCGAGGCAGCCGAAGGAACGATGCTGACCTTGCAAGGAGAAGGAGTAGGCGCCGGAGTCTCGAGCACGGCGCATTTATCGCCTTGAAGGTCGCCTGATTGAGCTGTGAGAGTTTTCGTGACGTTGAACGCCATAGCGGAGATGTCATCGCACTTGTCATCGGCGGTGAGAGCGGTCAAATTGGGCTGACCTGCCCCTTTTTTCGTAGTGAAGCGGATGGAATGGCTATCGGACGGGCCGTTCAAGTTGACCTCGGGCTTATCGTCGGAAGTGGTCCCATTCGCTGGTGTAGAGCAGTTTGTCCATTCAAGTCCCCAGACAAATTCCCATTCATTCTCGGTGTTTAGACTCTCTGGATGCAGAGTGCTTGGTATGCTACCCTTAAGGTATGACACCGGGTCCGTCGTATTGAGGTCCAACTCACCGTCATCGATATAGGCGGCCATTGTTTGATTCCCCCTTGGGAGATCCGCCGGCCACACACCGTACCTGAGGTATGGATAGAGTCCATCAATCACTTTAGGGTTCTGAAATGCGAAGATGACGGGCATGAGCACCATCGGCTCAAAGGTGCCATTTCGTGGGAAGATCAGATCGATCTCTCCGAAGCCCAAGTCATGCGTATTGGCCGCTCCTAGGGACGCCATAAGGCCGAGGGCGAGAAGTTGCGCCTTGATGTTGAACATCCTGCGAGTTCGGCAATATTGGAGTGGAAAGGTCTGGTGTCGTGAAACAATGGATGACTAGGACAGTCTAAAAAAAAAGCTGATATCAATTGATATCGATCGTAAGGCTCTCAAGGTCAGGAGAAGAGATCGAAAGACAGGGAAGTTTTGATGCGGTAGGGCGAAGTACCCCAAATGTGCTGTACTTTTTCTGGGCACAAACGGGACTACGCGCGCTAGGGAGACTAGAAGGTTTCGTAGTTTGGGGCCGCAGAAGAGGGTCCTTTTAGAGTGGACCACCTCAATACGGAATTACATACAGATACACAACTACTCCATACATCATATTATGTACATGCATTTGATAGCCCTAGTTTATGTCCATTGTACCTAGGTAGATCTCTCGGTGCAGTGGGTCGAGCCAGTGCTTGGGGGGCTTTTGCTACTCTTGGCGGCCCCTGTATGATTCATACAAACGCTGCAATTGGGTGTCCTACACCTCTCCATGGCATTCTACGGAGATTATGGTGCACTTCTCTGAAACACCGGATGGATCCAGTTATCGGACTCGAAGAAGTATCTGCGTGGGTATGTCGTTCGTGATACAATCACACCCGGGGGCCATACCAGATGGGTCTGCGGATCCAGTGCAGCCCTGAAGAGACTTGTACTTTGGAAGGATTCCATGTCAAGTCTAAGATTGGGGGCGAGAAAAGATTGCATATTTATTTGCGCTGCTCCAGCACTGGATATTGTTTTCTCAGAATCAATATACCTCTCGACTTGGGGGGATTCTTGGGACTTTCACCGTTCCCAACAGCCACTCGTTTTTCCATTTGTCTATACACTCTTTTGGTCAATTTTCATCACTCTTTTCACTTTTTCACATTACACTCTTTTCAACCTCCTCCACGAGGGGTCCAAAGCCATGGCGCCCCTTTTGAATGGTATGGCTGCAGGCATACTGCTATCAGCTGCGGTCGTCTCCGGTCAGGGAAACTCCAGACTGGGTGCCAGCCCAAGCTATCAGGGGTTTAACAACATCTGCCCCGAGCGATGCGTTGTCACGGGACCCAATCCCTCCAATTGGTCGACCTACCACAATATGAAACAGCTCGAAAGGTGTGACCTGCCTCTGTCCTATGGCTTTAATATGTACGATGATGTCGATGATACCGACACTTATCACCGTATCCTCGCTTGCACGGCATACGGCAATGACTGGAGAGAAAACTCGCAGGCCCATTTGCAACTTTCTCGCCCTGTGAAGGAGCACAAGGTCAACTATGAGATCGGCTGGTCGTCATATTCAGAAGGCACTGAATCCGAGTACCGCTCCTTGATCAGACAAATGCGTGATTATATTGCCCGCGGACACCTTACCCCTAGCAAGACAGCTATGCTATATTCTCGCTTTGGTGCCACTTCAGCTGGTATCTACATTGGCAACAGTCTACAAAGCAAAGACATTAGCGATGTAGCTCTGGAGTCTCTTATCGACGATTCCCACGATTTCGATGGACGTCGAGACAGTTTGGCTATGCAGCTCTGTGGACCACACTATGACTCTCAACACGTCTTTGGATTTCTGGCTCTGAGAAATGGCACCTTTAGAGCCATCCAGTCTGCCTTTGAATCCTGGTCCAATGCCGAGTGCCTTGACTTCGAACAAACCACGAACTTCACGGCTAGTGCTCACTTTACATCTCCCATGCTGTCTTCCATCAAGGCTGCAAATACGACCACAAGCAGCATGAAAACCTCTGGTTCACCCCTACCTGCCAAGTCATCTACGCAACAGGTGAGCAATCTGCTATTTTCTAGGGCGGAGTGCAAAACAGAGAAGGTCCAAGATGGTGATAGCTGCGCCGCAATCGCCTCGAGGTGTGGTATCTCCGGGGCTGATTTCACCAAGTACAACTCTGCGAAAGGCTTCTGCTCGAAGTTAAAGCCTGGTCAGCACGTTTGCTGCTCCTCTGGTACACTTCCCGACTTCAGCCCAAAGCCCAACAAAGACGGATCATGTGCCACAACCACTGTTGGCGATGGCGAAAGTTGTTCAACGATTGGTGCGGCCAATGGTCTTACGGAGAAAGACATCGATGGTTTCAATCAAAAGACTTGGGGATGGACTGGGTGCAAGAACATCTTCAAAGATTCTGTCATCTGTGTTAGCAAAGGATCTCCACCCATGCCGGCTGAGGTTTCCGATGCCCAGTGTGGTCCCCAGGTTCCTGGCACAAAGCCTCCAAAAGACATGAGCAAGCTTGCCGATCTCAACCCATGCCCACTGAATGCTTGCTGCAACACATTTGGCCACGTATGCTCCCCATCTGCTTCCTGCCATTGCACTGAGCTCACTAATACTTCCTATAGTGCGGAACCACAGCAGAATTCTGTACCGATACTAACACGGGTGCCCCTGGTACTGCTAAAGCCGGCACTAACGGCTGCATATCACACTGCGGTATGAAGATCGTGAAAGGAAATGCCCCCAGCGAGTTCCGCAGCATCGGATACTACGAAGGTTATCAGTTCAAACGTGATTGCTTGTATCAAGATGCGACGCAAGTTGATCATTCAAAATATACTCACTTGCATTTTGGTTTTGCCGATATCTCTTCCGACTACGAAATCAGCATTAACGACAAATCGACCAACTATCAGTTCTTTAACTTTAAGCATATCTCTGGTCCCAAGAGGATTGTCAGCTTCGGTGGATGGGACTTCTCTACCCAAGCATCCACATACCAGATTTTGCGCCAAGGAACCAGCCCGGCTAATCGCAAGAAGCTTGCGACTAACATTGCGAAGTTCGTGAACGATAACAACCTTGACGGTGTCGACATTGACTGGGAATACCCAAGTGTACGTACAGCCCGCGCCATTTTTCTCTGAGGACGAAAGAGTGATCGGTCACTAACAAAAACCAGGCACCTGATATTCCTGGAACCCCGCCTGGTGACAAGAGTGAAGGAGCCAACTATCTCGCTTTCCTTGTGATTCTGAAGAATCTTCTTAAAGGCAAGTCTGTTTCGATTGCTGCTCCTGGCTCATACTGGTACCTCAAGGGCTTTCCCATCGCGAAGATCAGTAAGGTTGTTGACTACATTGTCTTCATGACTTATGATTTACACGGGCAATGGGATGCAGGTAATCCCAATGCCCAACCAGGTTGCGATGATGGAAGCTGTCTGCGAAGCCATGTCAACATGACGGAGACCCGAGAATCCCTTTCCCTAATCACCAAGGCTGGTGTGGACTCGGGCAAGGTAGTTGTCGGCGTCAGCAGCTACGGAAGATCTTTCAGAATGGCCGATGCAGACTGCGATGGACCGCTGTGCAAATTCACCGGAAGCCGACTGGTTTCCAATGCCGATAAGGCAGAGTGCACTGATACCGCGGGCTACATCTCAAATGCTGAGATCAATCAACTCCTCAAGCACAACTCATCCCGCGTCAATAAACATTATGTTGACGCCCACAGCAACAGCAACATCATGGTCTACGATGACACAAATTGGGTGGCCTACATGAGCCCGGAAATCAGGGCTCAGCGAGCCAAGATGTACAAATCCCTTGGTATGGGCGGCACAGTCAACTGGGCTACCGATTTAGAACAATTCAACGACGCACCCGAGGGATTCGATGGTTGGCCTGGTCTGATACTTGAAGCGAAGTCTGGCGTCATCACGCCCCGAGGCGCTGGTAACCGCCGGGGCAACTGGACTAAGATCGGCTGTGACGACGAGTACTACAGGGAGACTCCCTATTGGTCCCCCATGACCCGCTGGGAAAAGCTTGGCGCCGCCGATGCCTGGAGTGATATAATTGCGGATTGGAAGAACTACCGAGACAAGTCTGACAAAGGCATCAGTGATCGGTTCTCGTCCCAGATTTTGTACTTCCTTGGCAACTCCGATGGGGCAAAATGCCATCGTATTGAAGAGGACTCCAATTGCGTGCAGACTCGAAGCTGCTCGGAATTCGAGGTTGAGACGAATGACAAGACAGGTGCTGCGGCTGTACTCATCTGGAACTCTATCGTCGCGATTCATCAGGTAATCACTTTTCTAACCCCCCGCGCAGTTCGAAAGGACCCAGTTAACAATAGATACGCCCAGATGTATGCCGAGTTCAGGAGCGCACTTGTGGCTAACGCCGCACTTGTCATTGACAACACTCTCCCTGATTTAGAGAACAAATTTGCGCCTGTTCCTCCAAAGAAGGATGATTCGTGGTTAAACACCATACTAGGTCTGATCGCCTTGGGTGTGCCAACAGTTGGCGGGAAATTCTTCGACGATGGTACTCTTCGCCTTATGAACTTTACCTAGTCAAATTCCTCAATTTACTAATTTACATTATAGTGCTGGCGGGAATACCTGCGATGGCCGCCAAGACAGACGCCTCGAGAGATCACCATAAGTCGGCCTTGAACGCCATCCTCACCAGTCCTGTCACGATTGCAACGAATCTGAAGGGCGATTCGGACGTGTGGGTCTTCCAAATTTAAGTTTGATATGGAACTATAGCTGACTACGATTCATCTTCAGAGATGACTGGACACCCGAAAAGCAAGCCGAGTTCTCCAAGTACATGGGTCAGAGTCTTAAAGCTTGGGAATACATTTTCAAAACGGATCTCAAAAATCTGTTCGATGGCTCTGACAAGTCCATTGAAAGACTCACCACCATGATAGCGGACGGACGCCTGCTCGACGGCATTCCGGAAGACATCCCCTATCCAAAGAAGACAAAGCGCAAGGATAAGGGAATCGAAGCAACAGATGCTCAGAAGAAGTCGGTGGAAAATGGTTTCCTAACTACCTTTTGGGCATACTCCATTCCCGCCGTTTGGCAGGCCTCGGGTCATCATCCTTTCATCATTGACACAGGTCGAAGCTGCGATGATAAGGATGGCGACAAGTATACCAAGGACTTGAAGTCTGCGTGTTATGAAAAAAGGCTGTACCAATTGGCGGATCCTGATGGCAAATCGCACCCTTGCGACAAGAATTGCGGAATTCCGGGAGGCTGCAAATGCCCCGATAGTGCATTCTCCTCGCCCAAAGGCGTTCAAGAGCTCGATGGCAAGGCCTGGAATGGACTCAAGGTCGATGATATCATTATTGGGTAAGTCTTCGCTTTCTCCACGTGTTTGCTTTCATTCCTCATTACAGATTACTAATGAATGACCTTACCAGATCTGTCAAAACGTACAAGCAGAACGGCAATGAGAACGGCGGAGGCAAGGCGAATCCAAAAGACTCAGGTACATTTGACTCCCTCAAGAAGATGGACATCACGACTCCTGGATTCATGCGCCTCCCCGTGTGCAGTGAGACTCTGGCCCGCAAATCATGGGAAAATGCCGACAAGACAGATGCCACAAGAAATAAGGAAGGCTTCCCATGCAACAACGACAATGGCAAGTCGTACTGCACCACATCGAAAACAACCTATATCGAAGAGACTACAAGCGGATCGCCACTTATCGATGATTGCCTGGTCATTGTCAAGAACATTCAAGGAACAAGTGGGTCATGGATCAAGCCGATCGAGAGGCAGTTCGGAATTCTCAATTTTGGAACATGTACTTTTGGCATTGAGGGCAAAGGTCGTAAAGGAAATGTCGACGAATATGTCGGGGCCCAGGACGTTGTCGATATTATCCGATACACTTCGAAGCACTGGGGCCACGGAACCGGTAAAATGCAGGGCAAGGGAGTCATGCAGTGCGATGGTAACATCAAGAAGCAGGAAGTGCACTGGGCTATATACAAAAAATAGTTTCAGTCATCCTGAGGTCTCACTAGACCTCCGCAGAGCCCACAAAGCCCAAAGGCCACCCGGGCCCAACCCGCAAATGGGCTGGGTTTTGGCCCGGCCTCTGGCCTACCGATGGGCTATGGGCCTGAGGTGGAAGCCCACTGCGGGTTAATGGGCCCCTAAATGGGCCCCAAACACCGAGAATTGAGATGCTAAGTAAAGTTGAACCCCCTTTTAGGGTGTTTGAAATTACCCTTCGTTTTACCCCCGTTTCTAAGCCTTATCCCAAAGGTAATATTTTATTAGTTTAAATAATTTAAAATCAATTACTAGTTATCTCACTCTATCACGAGATCTACGCCGTTAGGAACCTACTGGTTCTTGGTTAAATGGACAGAAATGAGCAAGGATCTCCCATCTCTGGCCCACGCTGCATATTTGTTCGCCGCAAAGAACCATACTGAATGGGCGATTCAAGTTCTCTGCCGACGTGGTGCCGACATCGAAGCAGAGAACTTCGAGCACCACTCGGTCATGATAAAACTCGTCCTTGATCAGGACTTGACAGGTATTCAAACGATGTTGGCGAATGGAGCATCTATCAATGGGAAGTCCAAAACAAACAAGATGGGACCTTTAGAGGTCGCTGCTGAACAAGGGCATAATGACACCATCAGCCTTCTCCTGGACCACGGAGCAGAGATTGACTGCCTAAGGAAGGGAAAAGTACTCAGCACTATGGTGGGCGACTGTTGAGCAAAGACTCGAGACAGTTAGCCTTCTTCTTGGGCGTGGCGCCGACATCAATACGATCGGTCTGGGGTACATGTCGCCGCTTTACTCCGCAGTCCTCAACCAGCATGTCCAGATGGTCGACTTACTTATACAAAATGGGGCAAAGTTGAATACCCAGAATGATCGAGGCCAAACCCCTGTGATGTTAGCATCAACTGAGCCGTCGATCGAGATTGTTCGCCTGTTATTAGCGGCAGGGGCTGATACAAAGCTTCAAAACTATGGCGGACGCACTGCTTTGGATTTAGCTCGTATTCATGGTTGTACGGAGGCTATCGTTCTTTTAGAAGCAGCGATGCAAGGCTAAATCCTCATTGTATAGTTATGTCTTTTCGTTCTACGTCACAATAACAGTTTATTATGTGACCTTCACGGGATTTGATAGACATAAATGTACTCAAATTATATGTATCTTTGCATGCAGGTACCCTGTACAATATGTTTACATGCATATTATAGGTTAATTCGCACCGCGAGGGATTTTAGAGAACATCATATCTATCAGTGTTACTATTCTTAAATCATGCCAATGTTCTGGACGACATCATTGGAACAAGATTAGCGTTAGTGGCGTTTTCGAAAGGGGCATTAGCGAAAAACGGCCATAAAGGTTGTGCAGTTCAGTAGTGATGAATGTGGCCAATGGTGATCGATAACTGCGCTTTACTTTGGTGGACCCTCCCTCAAGTTGTGCAAGTGCAACCAATACCTAAGCGCCCGGATGGGATAATCGTGCAGTAGTCAATTGTGATTCGGGAGCAGCTGATCGGCAGCCAATGTGAGAGGCCTTTCACTCAGCTGACTACTTGGCTGATCAGCCCAAGCCCGTTTAGCTCCAATAATAGCCAGGGAGCTCTTGGTGCGGAGGAGCTACGATTTCTTTAAAAAGGAGGATGGTCCATAACCCACCCCTCGTTTTGCAAATTTCTTCTTGTCTACTCCAAATCCACCTCTAGTCAAGCGCTCACACATTCTACTGATCCGACAAGACATTTTGCATTGCCTAGTTTGAGACACCAATTGTTGCTTGGCTTGCCCTACCCCGCAGCATTTGTGACCAATCCCGTGAGTGTTTGCAGCTGCAACTGGAATTGAAGCTATTCTTACCGGGGAAAGTATCCGTGTTAGCAGACCCAGGCGTTCTTCTACTTGGAATAGTCGGCCTTCAACTCAATCACGATGTCGCAACCAAACCAATTTGCTCCTCCCCCAATGTCGGGTAGGTCGATCTATACAATTTGCGATTCAATTCCCAGCACTAACTTCTTTGAATCTATAGCCCCGGCACATGTGACAAGTAAGTTTCCGTCTCTAACTAATGGCTCCAAGTACTCATGATCTCAGCGTTTCAACAATCTCAACAACAACACCCCGGTTACGCACCTCCAAACTTCAGCTATCCGCCACCGCCAAAACAAGGAACTCCTTCAAATGGAGGATATCCACCCCCGCCATCTTCGATTAGTCCACCTAGCACAAGTCCGCCACTGATCCAAGCGGGAATTTCGCAAACATATCCTCCCCCTCCCTCAGGTACCCCATCCGCATTCAGCCCACCACCTAGTGACTTCCCTAATCAAAATGGGTTGGGCCGGCTTTCGATATCATCTCAATCCCACCCGAGGGGGATGACGGAAAAGGTCCCGGGAGGCGCACCTCCACCTGGGGAGTTCATGGGAGCTAAAGCAACCTACGAGGACGACGTTGGAACCTTCAATGGAGGCAGTTACAGAATCAGCCACCGGGACTCCAACTCTCTTTTGACATTACAGCTCGCCATGGGTTGTCCTCTTACTGCAAGACCAGGTAAGAGCAAGCCCGATAGTGAAGTGGATGCGACACAGATGTGTTGAGCTCGTTAGCCTACAAGTATTGACACCTTCTGACGCTGTATAGGTGTGATGATTGCCATGTCCACTACCATGACACTAAGGGGATCTATCTCAATTGGGTGGAAAAAGCTAATTGCAGGTGGTGAGATGTCCATGTCGAAGTACACTGGACCGGGCGAGCTTCTCCTTGCTCCCTCTGTACTTGGTGACCTCATTGTCCTTCGATTGGATGGCACGACGAAGTGGAAGATCGGTAGAGATGCTTTTGTCGCCTGTACCAGTGGTGTTGATCATGAGTATAAAGCCCAAAGTCTCTCTAAGGCTATCTTCTCCGGTGAAGGGCTTTTTATCTACAAGATTGAGGGAACCGGTCTTCTTTGGTTGCAGAGTTTCGGGGCCATCATCAAAAAGGATGTATGTGTAGACTATTTCCTGACAAACTGGGTCCTTTTGCTAATGTGTCTCGGTGTCCAGCTTGTGGAAGGAGAGAAATACTACATCGACAATGGTCACCTTGTTGCATGGAACTGCAAATACAAGATCGAGCGTGTCGCTTCTGGTGGTATCATCTCCGGTTACGGTACTGGTGAGGGTCTTGCTTGCAAGTTTGAAGGACCTGGAACTGTTTATCTGCAAACAAGGAATTTGAACGCCTTTGCTACCCAGATGAAGATCAGTACCGCCAGTGGCTGATCATGGCGTATGGCGTGCCATTCAGATTGGAATCTGGCACTATGACTTTGTTGTTATCAATGTATCAAGCGCAACTACCATTGTACCATCGCGAGCAGGTCTCCATGTTATACCAATTTGTTCAAGTAAGAGGCAGATGCGATTGCTATATATACTATTTCATTCCATGTGAAACTTTTCCTACTTTTGTGGTGTTTCTATCTTCCAACCTTTCTGGTATAAGTAATAATGCTCATGCCCCTAGCTACGTCGTGGTCTAATGAAACTCTGCTCGCCATATCACACCGACTGGAATGCATAGCTACCTTGCAGATTAGATTTTATTTGTGCCTATTACGAGTAGAACCTTCCGACCATGTTCCGCAGCAAATCATATAATTCTTCTCTCTCTTTGTTCTATCAATCATAAATAAGCAGTGTTAACATCCAACTACCATGCACTCTTTCCCATCTCCCTAATTTCTGGGCTGTCTTCTGTGACTCATATATGCCTGAAGAGTTGCTGCAATTACATATTTAATCGTGGTATTTCTAGCATGAGATGTGTACTCATCCAGGAAACCTCATATCATTTCTCACCATCTACATCAAGCTCGGAGGTACTCCTCATCTTCACTCCTGGGATACCTGCGCCGCCGGAGCATGCACCATCTACTGTATAGAACGAACCCGGCGGCTCTACATATATGCCAACTCGAATTTGGCTTTGCACGAAGTGATAGTACTTACTTTCTAGCCTAGAAACTGATTTGGTGAGAATACTAACGATGCTAGGCTGTACAACACATGTTCCAAATAGCCTACAAGGGCATGAACAGCGCGATTGCTGCGAATGGGTACAACCTTGCTATTGGGATGATCAAGGAGGCGCAATCCAAGATCTTTCTCATCATCGAATATTGACATTATCATTGCGATTGACGGCAGCTCATTTAGTTAAAACTTTTATCCACAAAGTATCGAAAATCATATGCAATGCCAAACAGCCAGTGAAGAAACATGTAGTGATATCAGTCCATTTCATTTTAACCTGTCTATCCTTGAAATCGTTTCCTCATCTCAAACCCCAGCGGCAAAGATCCAGTGCCGGGGCTCTGTTCTCTTCCGCCAAAGTACTAGTAAGTGACACGCATAAAGAATAGATAATAACAAATCCTTCCTCCGCGAAATGCCAGAAAGCTCCATGGGTCGTTTAACCCACACGCTTTCTGCGGCCAATCTGGGAACGGAAACCGGCCTTGATAGCGGCGACGGAACGGCGAGATCCACAGGAGTTGCAAGTGACGAAGTACAGACGGTTCTCACCCTTGCTGAGTTCGGTGTCGGGGCTACGGCAGGTCTTGCAGGTAACGTATTCAACTATATAGATGTTAGCACGGGATCGTAGACGTGATTTGGAGCCGGGAAACATACCAATGTAACGACGGAGAACAGACTCGATACCCTTCTGTTGGAATCGACCCTTAATGACGAGACGACGGCTACCGTCGACACTACCGCTTGTACCCAATTCGGCGAACAGGAACTGCGTGACGTGGTCCTCGGAACGCTTCATACGCTTGCAGATCTCGGCAATGTTGGCGAAGACGGTACGACGGTTTCCTTCACGCAGACACTGGGGAGGAGGAATCTTGTAGGACTTGGAGCCGCTGGACAGGAGGTCGGGGTGGTGGCTCTCGATGAGGGAGAAGAAGCGCGAAATGAGGAGCGAGTAGGGGATGGCTTGCGTTGCGTCATGTTGCCAGATGCCAGTGCCGGCCTCACGGTCACCCTCGGGGATCTCCTCGGGCTGTTCCTCACCAGCATCCTCTGTGATACCGGCCTCGGCGAGCTTGGCATCGAAGTCATCGGGGTCGACCTTGGACTTGGACTTGGAGGAGCCCTTCTTCTTTTTCTTCGTGGTGGATGGGTCGAACTCGCCCTCGGCCGCGGGGGCCTCTCCGTCCTCACCGTCGGCGGTCTTGGACTTCTTTGTCTTCTTCTTTTTTGAGAGACCCTTGAACATGTCGGTCACCTCGTCGACTTCCTTGTCTGCATTGTGTTGTATGTTAGTGGGGCGTGCACCAAGGCAACTGGAATCGAGATCGGGGAGTTGCTGCGTACCGGCTGGCTTCTCGGCCGGAGGGGCGTCTGTGACTTGACCGTTGGTATCCATGATGACCGATCCTTCGCTGAATGCGACCGACTTGCGTTGCTTAGTTTCGATTTCCTGGCGGAGGAGCAAGAGGCGGTGTTAGTTCTGTGATAAATGTAGAGAAACGAGGAAGAGTCCGCTCTGGATTTTTCAAGCAAAAAATACCAAACTGGATCTCTAGGCGCAAAGGGGTGGGTTCTCTGAACGGTGGCGGAGGGGTCGATATTGTGCAGTCAAAGAAAATGTGGGAGGGTCGGCAAAAAGACAAAAGAAGTGTGACTTACGGCGTCCGCCATACTTTTGGGCTTCAAAGGTTCAATTCACTCCACCACACACTGTAGAGGAACTTGAGGATTGGATATTCGAGTAGCTAGAGGTTCTATAGAGGCAAACTCGCTGAAATTGATACTGAGGCGATGCGTTATCGGGCACGTGACTATGAGTCAGGTCACGTGCAACCGGAGGTCAACAGTCGAGCAAGGCACCGCCGATTCTCTCATTTACACAGCAGTAGGCAGGCCGCTGCTTGATCAGTCTTCCTCTCCTTTTCCCTTTCAGATCTAATATCAGAATTCGCTCCGATGTCCTCACCTTCTCCAGCCGGATCGAATCCTTCGTTCTCGATGTCCGCATACATGGTCCCCTCCAGACAGAACTCATACTCCGAGTCGGACGATGAGATTGCCTCTCTTCCTTCCGAGTCTACAACCGACTCCGACCTCGATACCCTATCCGATGACTTCTCCGATGCCGAGGCAGAATGGCAAGAAAGTATTGAGCAACTGGAGCTGCTTCTGAGCATGGTCCTGGTACCTTTTATCGGGAAATACCTAGGGCGACGATGCGCATATTGGAGTACGTGGAACTGAACGGCAATACTGGACTTGTAGCAGCTCGTACTGACTGATTGGTTTCTAGGTTGGACGCGATTTATGCAGTGGAAATACCCGGTTGAGGTGGTAATAAAGAACCCCGCTGCCTTCAAGGCAGCGGGTGTCATCGAGGCGGCTGCCACTCTATGATCTCCATCATACCAATAATTTCACCTTCAACCTTTGCATCT
>ERZ1673737.2626-NODE-2626-length-14746-cov-4.103056_pt1 | contig 14746 bp, 8 predicted proteins | sample MGYA00580211_ERZ1673737 | MGnify/ENA primary metagenome ERZ1673737 (study PRJEB41218, sample SAMN15661789) | gut metagenome | host: Homo sapiens | place: Canada: London | collected 2015-08-20/2019-03-30 | study: EMG produced TPA metagenomics assembly of... | reverse complement strand
GGGCGAGGGCAGCATCGTTGGCCTGGGCGAGCGAGCGAACCTCACCCTGCTTGCCGTTCTGTTCATAACATGAACTTGTTAGCTGTAATTCGGACCGAAATGGAGCTGAAGCAGTTCACTAACCTCCCACTTGGCGAAACGGAGGTCCATCTGGCCGCGGCGCTCAGATGCGAGGCGGGCCTCTTCCTTGAGAGAGCGGCGCACGGTGCGGGCGGCGATGGCCAGGTAGCGGTTGTAGCTAAAGTCCGAGTTAGCATTGAAATACGTGGGATGCCGTGGATCCATACGTCAAACCGGCGGCTTTCCAGGCAGCAGTCATTTTGAGGCGGGTGGGAGGTGAATGGATTGATTGAAGGGGGTAAAAACGGTTCGGGTGAGTTTGGAAACGTTCGACTCGGAGTATCGGGATGAGATCGATAATGCCGGTTCTCACCGCCCTATAGATCACGTGCCTATGGTGAGTCACGTGTGGGTGAGAGGGCGGCGTTACATATCTTCCGATGACTGCCTTGCCGCAAGGTCACCCGCTTGCCGAGCCCTAACTACAACTTCGACTGTGCCTATACCTCCAGACGCCAAGAACGGTTTCAACAGCAATTGCCAACACAACCATGTCCAGAATAAGTATTTTTTCTTCGCATCATAAAGTAAATGACCCTCTGCTATGATACCGGGAAAAATTCAGAAGCTTTACTTATCTTGGCGGCGTTGCGTGACCAATATCATAATGCAGGTCGTTCTCGGGAGAAAAGCGTCGAAGTATTGCGGAACGTTCTATCAAAATAATCAACTTTCAGCACTTCAATCTGCCTGTTGGTTGCAATCCTCGACTAAAGTAACCATTCTGAGGGCCTGCAAAGCAAAAATTCTTGTTGAAAATGTAGTTCCAAAAGGCGATTGCGAGATTCCGTTTACATACTGTATTTCGCGGTGGGCACGAAACGTTGTAATCCGAGCCTGGGATACGCCTAAAGCATACGTGTTGAGCCTCGAGGTCGAACGTCCCGTACCCAAGCTCGCTCGAAGCAAAAATTGCAGAGACCGCCCTCACACCTGGTCAGCTTTTTGAAAGTGCTCGACCTACCCCCCCGACATAAATCCCATCCACCCAAAACTTTCTCACTCTCCTTTCTCTTCCTCTCACCCTTCACCATTCCCACGCGTTCTGGGTACACGCATCCCCTTCCTTTCGACGTACACACCGTCGATCGCTTTCAAGCTGAAAGCAACAGGTAAGTTGCATTCATCTCCTCAAGATATCGTGATGCCCATCATCCACCATTCATCATCACCATCCTCCTGCTCTTTGGCATCGTCACATCTTGCACATCGGTATCACAACGATCTGTTGATCACGCTGTCGATGGTCAAGTATGTTGGCTTGCTCGTGGCAGTCAGGCATGGCTACCACGTGTAGACCTTGCTGTCGCTGTCCATTGCACCCTTCTCCCCATCTTTGCCCTCCATTGCCTATTCGAGATCTCACACATTCACCATCGCAATTTGCACGTGCTTCCCCATCCGCATCTACCCCAGCCCAAGATCCAGCTAGCAGTCTCTGCAAGCCTGTGGTCAATCATTCAGTCACAATTCCCAGTCACGAGCAAGCGCTCTGCGCGAGCTCATGGCGGGGTATTTTGATGGCCGATCCCTGGCGTTTCAAGCCCACATTGCCAAAGACCCCACATTGTTCCAGCGTTCACGCTGAGCCTCATAAGCTTGCATACTTTCACTGGTTGTTCGGGCTGTCTTTCGGCGGCCAGGCAAACAAGCTTGAGACTCTGCATTTCGTTCACTGTGCCACTGTCTGGGCAGCTTCATGGTATACTCCAGCGGCACATTGGAAGCTTTCAAGTCATCATTGCTTTGGGACCTTGCTATCCTTGCTGTTCTGTTTCCTGTGGCTGGCAAATGGTTGGCATGAGCTTGAATAAGCTCTGCATCAATGGCGCGCCACCTATTAGGGCTCATTCTGTGCCTTCTGGTGCCGCTGGCGTTGTTTGGCCTGTTCACGGGATGATTGCACTTTTTGTTGGATGTCCGATCGTAACTGCGATTGTTGCCATGTTCCTTTGACCCCATACTTCCCCACACATTCACCATACGTCCCGTTTGATCCTTTCATGAACAATTGCTAACCATGGCTGCTGGAATCAGATCGAATCCGAGAATCACCGCCCATCATGGCTGGCGGAAAGAAGAAGAAAGCCGCCGACAAGAAGAAGGCTGAGGCCGACAACAGGGCCGAGGCCGATCGACTTCGCCTCCAACGCCAAGCTGCGACTGCCGCTGCCATGCAACAGGCCACTGCCCGGGCTCAGCAAACCCGACAGGCTACGCGGGCTCAGCTGGCGAATCCTAATCAGGCTCAGCCAATTCAACAGGCTCAGCAGATTCAGCAGCCTCAGATGGCTCGACCCCCTATCAAGCAGGAATCCGACGTCGATGAGTCCGGAGAGGCCGAGGAGTCCCCTCTGAATGATGATGCGGACAGTAGCGATGAGGAGAGTGACTGGGATGGCGAGGAGCAGGAGGGCGATGCTCCTCCCGGCCCCAAGGCTCGCCCAAACCGCAAGAACCGGGGTCTGGTCAGATGGTCTGGTATGTATTATTTTCTTTTGTGTCACTTTTCAGTTAGGTTGCTTTCCTGTATTATTGCCGGTGTTGTCGATCCGGATTTATGCATATGAGGGAATCTGCATGCACCGAAAATCTGCGCGTGTTGTTTTGATGGAAAGACGTTGTGAACTTGGGCTGACTCTTTGATCTGAACAGACGACGTCGATATCCACCTCCTCCTGTGCGTGACTCACATTTGCCAGAAGGACAAGATCAAGCTGCCGTGGAAGAAGATTGCCAAGAAGATGTCTGAGCAAGTTCCTCACACCACCGAGGGAGCCATTAGCCAGCACCTCTCCAAGATTCGCAATCTGCGCCGTGGAGGATCTCTGGAGCCTCCTACTCCCCTCCGCAAGACAAAGAATGGTGGCAGCACTACTGAGCAATCCGAGACTCCTAAGCAGGCGAACAAGAAGTCCAACAAGCGCGCCCGTGATGCTACTCCCGAGACTCCCAAGAAGCGTGGAAAGCCTGGCAAGAAGACTTCCCGCCGTGCTGCGTCCAACGTCGACGGACGCAATGCAAACACTAGGTTAGTCAACTCCTCTGATCGTCCTGAGAACAACTTCAAAGAGACTAGCCCTGAAGCTGGGGAGAAACTGTTGTGTGCAGGTGCTGCCTGGCTATGCAGTTTCAGTTCTGATGCAGATAACGAGGATGAAGAAGATGAACTTGTGAACAATGCTAATGGTTATATCAACGACAGTGAGGTTACCGGAAGCACCACCCAGTCCAACGTCGTTCGTCTGCGTGTGCCCAGCATCGCCGCAGCCAGCACTGATTCCCATCCCGTCAACGACCATGGTTCTGCCCGTATTTCTGCCAGTCAGTTTGCCTCCGGCGCTGCTCATATCCCTGCCAGTCAGTGGGCTTCCAGCCTTACTCCTGCCACGCACGCTACTGCTACTCCTGGTCGTGTCATCATTGGCGGTTATTATCCTGGATACGGCAACTTGGGCAACGACAGCCTCTTGAGCCAGCAGGCTACGCCTGTTTCTCAGGGCGCCGTGCACCTTGGCCTTTATCCCGCCGCCTGGCCTCCTTCTCTTGGTACTTCCGCTCCATCTGAGAACCGCTACGCAGTTGAGAACCCCTATGCTCCTGCCGCCTCTTCCGCGCCTGGCTCTTGGGCTGACCCAAACTCCACTAACGCCTGGATGCCTTGGGACTACGCCCCACGCCCCTCCCTTGGTCCCGACGCGTGGCTTCCGTTCGTGGCGCAGCGCGATGCGCATCGGTCCCCGTCCGCTAACGAGCTAGCTCTCCGCGCTGAGGATGAGCTGGCCGCGACCTTGGGCCCCCGCCGCCCTGTGGTGCGCCCTGCGGAGGAGATTACTTGGAAGCAGGAGGATGAGGAGGACTACTCGGTACCCTCGCCCTCCCACTACAAGTGGTTTGTGCCCGAGGGGGAGAACCAGGAGTAATTTCTCTGGCCAAACTCTCGTCGTGGTGGACTTCGGTCCAATTTCAGTTTTCAGAGGACTACGGTCCAAGTTCAGTTTTCAGAGGACTACGGTCCTATTTCAGTTTTCAGAGGACTACGGTCCTATTTTCGTTATTCTTATCTGACGCCCGGTCTGGCTGCCACCCGGTGAGGGTGTGGCAAGCCCTCATCGGGTGGGCTTCCTATCATCAAATCTGTATCTACCATTGGGCCCCTTCGGGGGCCGTGACATAGGGCTTCGTGCTCGGCGCCTAATAGGGGCTTCGTGCCCGCGCCAAATGGTATTTCCAAAAATTGATTTCCCTGTCTCAAGTCGTAGTATCGTAGAACTGATCTAGTGGCCGCTCATTAGCATGGTCGCAACTAAGCGGGGAGTAACGCAATTCCAAGAACTGTAGCCGTTTCATCTGCATGACTTACCTTGCTTGGCGACGTTAGATAGTACATGCGGTTTTGCAGTTGTTGGTATACCCAGACTTTGGTAGGCTTTCGGCTCACATAGTGGATTAGTAGGTACATTGTAGTCGAGCAATTGTTAGCCCTGTAATACTAGAACTAAGATCGGTAGTGATTCCGAGCTGATTTCGAGCTGAGCCGAAATTCAGCCGCATTCAAGGCCAAGAGCTGTACATATGAAGCATAAAATCTAGACGTAATCCACTTGCGGGGAATATTCGATGTTCCAGTTGGCTTGATCCTGATCCTTTGTGGGAAAAATGGCGGGCGAGCTCCCAACTTATATACATATATCCTGCGGTCCAAACAGTCAAACCTTTCATTCAGTATCTGCATAAGTACGGGTGTACAGCCACCTGTTTGTGTGGCTCAATTTATGGTTTACCACAAACATATAACCCTGGGTTTCAATGCATGCACTATGAAAGTGTTTGGTGCCGTTCTAGGATATCCAAACGGTTTTGGCTTGATTAGAAAGATCATACAAAGGAAGATAAATGGAAAGTCCACTGGAAATATCCTTAAACGCATTGGAGGCATTACATAGTTGACAATGGGACATCAGTATATATTGCCGCACAGAGTAGTTTGTATAGGCCGAAAGCCGGAGTACGTTCCCGAGGTAACTTATATAATATGCGAACATGAGAGATATAAGCAGTTTGATCATTATAGCGCAATACATATGATACAATCAAAATTAGAAGAGCATTCTGATCTCCCCCGATCTCTTCACCTACTCCATATATAATCTACTATATCTATATCTACTACATCTGCAATTTTCTACTGCCGTTCTCCCGAGATACCCTCGGGACATCACGTGATGTTCTAGCTGTTTCTTCCGCCAAGCTCTGGGGATCCGGGAAAATTTTCGAGACTTTGGCTTCATCTCTCCCCAGCTTTCTTCTCTTCTTCCATCTCCTCCCAACCCCATACTTTTCCTGGGTTGTTTTCATATTTCTCACTCCCTTAGTTCCTTTTAATCTGTTTCCATAGCCATGCAGCGCGCTCTCTCCGCCCGGACTTCTGTCCTCTCGGCCGCTTCCAAGCGCGCCCCTTTCGCCCGCTCGACTCTCAACCTCCAGCAGCAGCGTTTTGCTCACAAGGTGCGTTCAATTGGGATGGAAGTTCCACCAATTCCGTTGGTCGGCTTGTCTTCCGTCAATCCCGGAGTCATTTACCGTACCTTGCTAACAACAACCAGGAGCTCAAGTTCGGCGTTGAGGCTCGTGCCAGCCTTCTCAAGGGTGTCGACACTCTTGCTAAGGCTGTTACCTCCACACTCGGTCCCAAGGGTCGCAATGTCCTCATTGACTCCCCCTACGGATCCCCTAAGATCACCAAGGGTAAGGATTTCGTTTCCGACCATCAGACATCTGACGACTAACAAACCATAGACGGTGTGACCGTCGCTAAGGCTATCGTGCTTCAGGACAAGTTCGAGAACCTCGGTGCCCGCCTCCTCCAGGATGTCGCCTCCAAGACCAACGAGCTTGCTGGTGACGGTACCACCACCGCCACCGTCCTTGCCCGTGCCATCTTCTCCGAGACCGTCAAGAACGTCGCCGCCGGCTGCAACCCTATGGATCTCCGCCGCGGTATCCAGGCTGCCGTTGAGGCCGTTGTCGACTACCTCCAGGCCAACAAGCGCCCCATCACCACTGGTGAGGAGATTGCCCAGGTGGCTACCATCTCTGCCAACGGTGACACCCACGTCGGTAAGCTCATCTCCACCGCCATGGAGAAGGTGGGCAAGGAGGGTGTCATCACCGTCAAGGAGGGCAAGACCCTGGAGGACGAGCTCGAGGTTACCGAGGGTATGCGCTTCGACCGCGGCTACACCTCCCCCTACTTCATTACCGATCCCAAGTCCCAGAAGGTCGAGTTCGAGAAGCCCCTGATCCTCCTCTCCGAGAAGAAGATCTCCGCTGTCCAGGACATCCTCCCCGCCCTTGAGGCCTCCACCACTCTCCGCCGCCCTCTGGTCATCATCGCCGAGGACATTGAGGGTGAGGCTCTCGCTGTCTGCATCCTGAACAAGCTCCGTGGTCAGCTCCAGGTCGCCGCCGTCAAGGCCCCCGGCTTCGGTGACAACCGCAAGAGCATCCTCGGTGATCTCGCTGTTCTCACCAACGGAACTGTCTTCACCGATGAGCTCGACATCAAGCTCGAGAAGCTCACCCCCGACATGCTCGGCTCCACTGGAGCTATCACCATCACCAAGGAGGACACCATCATCCTCAACGGCGAGGGCAGCAAGGACAACATTACCCAGCGCTGCGAGCAGATCCGTGGTGTCATGGCTGACCCCACCACCTCCGAGTACGAGAAGGAGAAGCTCCAGGAGCGTCTCGCTAAGCTCTCCGGCGGTGTTGCCGTCATCAAGGTCGGCGGTGCCTCGGAGGTTGAGGTCGGCGAGAAGAAGGACCGTGTCGTTGACGCCCTGAACGCCACCCGCGCTGCCGTTGAGGAGGGTATCCTCCCCGGTGGTGGTACCGCTCTCCTCAAGGCCTCCGCCAACGGTCTCGGTAACGTCAAGCCCGCCAACTTCGACCAGCAGCTCGGTGTCAGCATCATCAAGAGCGCCATCACCCGCCCCGCTCGCACCATCGTTGAGAACGCTGGTCTCGAAGGCTCCGTCATTGTCGGCAAGTTGACTGACGAGTACGCCAAGGACTTCAACCGCGGCTACGACAGCTCCAAGAGTGAGTACGTTGACATGATCGCTGCCGGTATCGTCGACCCCCTGAAGGTTGTCCGCACCGCTCTGGTTGACGCCAGCGGTGTCGCCTCCCTCCTCGGTACCACCGAGGTCGCCATTGTCGAGGCCCCTGAGGAGAAGGGCCCCGCCGCCCCTGGCGGTGGCATGGGTGGTATGGGCGGCATGGGCGGCATGGGCGGCGGCATGTTCTAAAGCCCCTGACCTTTCCCCCATCCTCCCCTGAAGAATTACCATCGAGCGTCTTTGCATCGTAGCCTGTTCTGATACTACTTGAATCTGTGTAATGTCTTTTCTTGTGTCTCTACTTGGTGTTGTTTCTTTTTTGCCTTTTTTCTATACCTGTATTCTCTTGGACTGTTCTCCCTCTCTCATCTCCCCTCTTGGAGCCTGACAAAAGAGTTCCACATCTGTACTATATCATGTATACCATCAATGAACTCCATCTGATGCAGTTACATTACGAGTCCCTTGCAGTGCGCTCGAGTCCTGTCTCGATTAGCCGGAAGTAATTTCCGTCTGAAACCCACGTAGCAGCAGCAAATCGTCTTGGCTTTCAGACTCGATCAGCAGGATCGACATGTGTTCCGAGATTGGCTCTAAGACCCTCAAATGTTATAGATCGTAAATGTTCAACATTCAAATTCCCCCCCCATGAAGTCCACGAAGCCCATGAAGTCTACGAAGCCCAGTGCCGCGTCATCCCATTGGCCTATAAGATCGGCTATTTGGACCAAATGATAACGTGCAGCAAGCCAATGCGCCCATTCGAGTCTAGACCGAGAACACTGGTATGAGGGGGAACTGCGCTATGTTAACAATGTGAACATGTCTTCCGACAGGAAAATAAGGACCAGACTAGTGAAGCTACCTGACACGGGTGGGTACGGGGGAATCTTGTCCTTTCCTTCTTCCTTCTTCCCGTATCCTTCACTTTCCCGATCTCTCCCTCTGAAACTGCAACTGGGAATGCATAAAGTGCCTGGGATTCTACATTGCTGGCCAAGCAACATCACCTGTGTGGTCCATACCATCCCGTACAAGCCATCCCCGTCCAGTCCAACAGTCCCAGTCCCATCGCTAATCCTCACTAGCCGCATTACATGAAAACACACCAGACCAAAACCAAACCTCCAACCCAGCCTCGATCGCCACGATGGCAACCATGGTGGACATGGCGCGGCCGGCACTGGTTAGCGACGCAGATCTGATGCAAGCCCGTGCGGCCCTGCAACACCAACAAAGTCCCGAGATCTCCGTCCCAAGGGAATTCATCTCCCTAATCGTCGACGAACTCATCTACCGTCGCGAATCCCATTCCGCCATCGCAGCCACCGAACACGAATGCACACACCTCCGCAACGAACTCCGCAAACACACCCACATCAATGAAGCGTTCCAGAAGGAACTGCGGGAGATCGGCGAGATCATCACGCAGGTTGCGCATGGTGATTTGTCGCAGCGGGCTCGCATGCACCCGCTCGAGATGTCGCCTGACATTGGTACCTTCAAGCAGACTATTAATACCATGATGGATCAGTTGCAGGTGTTTAGTCAGGAGGTTTCGAAGGTGGCTAGGGAGGTTGGGACGGAGGGTGTGCTTGGTGGTCAGGCGAAGATTGAGGGTATTCAGGGCATTTGGCATGAGCTTACTGTCAATGTTAATGCCATGGCCAACAATCTTACTACTCAGGTGAGGGATATCACTACTGTCACGACGGCGGTTGCCAAGGGTGATCTGCAGCGCAAGGTGCAGGCGGATTGCAAGGGTGAGATCTTGTTGTTGAAGAATATTATCAATTCAATGGTTGATCAGTTAAGGGAGTTTGCGTTTGAGGTTAGTCGTGTTGCGAGGGAGGTTGGGTCGGATGGTGTGCTTGGTGGTCAGGCTGTTGTGCATGGTGTTGAGGGGACTTGGAAAAACCTTACCGACAATGTGAATCGTATGGCAATGAATCTTACGCAGCAGGTTCGTGAGATTGCCGATGTGACTACCGCTGTTGCTCGTGGTGATCTTACGAAGAAGGTTACTGCCGATGCTAAAGGCGAGATCTTGGATCTGAAGCTTACGATCAACGCGATGGTTGACCGGCTGAATCAGTTCGCGTTTGAGGTTAGCCGTGTTGCACGCGAAGTTGGTACGGACGGCACACTTGGTGGCCAGGCGCAGGTCGAGAATGTTGAAGGTCGCTGGCGAGACTTGACCGATAATGTCAACACCATGGCTCAGAACCTCACGTTCCAGGTGCGACAAATTTCAAATGTCACTCAGGCTATTGCTCGTGGCGACCTGAGTACCAAGATTGAAGTCCACGCCCAGGGTGAAATTTTGACACTGAAAGAAACAATCAACAGCATGGTGGATGGCTTAGGAGGGTTTGCACAGGAACTCAAAGGCGTCGCGAGGGACGTGGGAGTCCGTGGAAAACTCGGTGGACAGGCGAATGTTGCTGGGTCGCATGGAATCTGGAGGTCAATCAGTGAAGACGTCAATACCATGGCTGATAATCTGACCTCACAGGTTCGTGCCTTTGGAGAGATTACTGAGGCGGCGATGAGTGGTGATTTTACCAAATTGATAACTGTCTCGGCTTCAGGAGAGATGGACGACTTGAAACAAAAGATCAATAAGATGATTTCGAGTTTGCGGGATAGCATTCAGCGCAATACAGCTGCGCGTGAAGCGGCCGAGTTGGCGAATCGGAGCAAGTCTGAATTTCTGGCAAATATGAGGCAAGTCAAGACTTTTCTGAATTGTGATGTGTTCACTCATGCTAACTGCCATATAGTCATGAGATCAGGACTCCAATGAACGGCATTATCGGACTCTCAAGCTTGGCACTGGACACCGACGAACTCCAAGCCTCTGTGAGAGAAACACTCAAGATGGTCCATGGTCTCGCCATCAGCTTGTTGACTATCATTGATGATATTCTCGACATTTCTAAAATCGAGGCAAATCATATGATGATCGAAAAGATGCCTTTCAGCCTGGGGTCCACTGTGTTTAGTGTATTGAAAGCTCTCACCGTGGAAACCAACGAGAAAGCATTGGGTCTGGTGTACACAGTCGACGGAGAGGTCCCCGATTTCCTCATTGGAGATGCATATCGATTGCGTCAGGTTATGCTCAACCTCGTCAATAATGCCATCAAATTCACCGACAACGGTGATATCAAAGTGGCCATCAAGCGAGTGGACGACAGCCTGTGCGAACCCGATGAGACAGCATTCCAATTCTCAGTCTGTGACCCCGGAATCGGCATCGAAGAGAGCAAACTCGGTCTCATCTTCGATAAGTTCCAACAGGCAGACGGATCAATGACTCGGCGGTTTGGCGGAACAGGCCTCGGCCTCGCCATCTCAAAACGCCTAGTCTCCCTCATGGGCGGAGATATCTGGGTGACATCAACCGTAGACAAAGGCAGTACATTCTCCTTTACCTGTCGAGTGAAAGTCGCTCCACCTCCACCAAGCTTCTCAGAGCAACTCCTCCCACATCGTGGCCGACGTGTTCTCTTCCTTGACCACGGTCTCGCCCGCAGCTTCCCAATCGCCCAGCTCCTAATGGAACTCGGTCTGGATCCGCTCATAGTCACGGAAGAGCAGCTAGAAAGCGGCCAATTACAAAGCGAATGGGGCGGTTCCTTCGACGCTATCCTCATCGAAAACCTCGAAATCGCAGCAAAGCTCCGCGCCCACTCAACCTTCCAACCCATCCCACTGGTCATAACAGCCCAAAACGTCACCCTCACCCTCCGCACAGCCGGCGAGCTAGGCATAGCCTCCTACATAACAGTCCCCTGCCGACCAATCGACCTCTGGAACGGAATTCTCCCAGCCCTAGGAAACCGCTCAACCCGCACACCATCAGGATATACACGCTCACTAGCAATCCTCCTAGCAGAAGACAACGACGTGAACCAGAAGGTGGCAGTCCGCATCCTGGAAAAATTCAACCACAACGTCACAGTCGTTGAAAATGGTCTGCAGGCTGTCAATGAGGTCAAGCAACATCGCTACGATGTTATTCTCATGGACGTCCAGATGCCTGTCATGGGCGGGTTCGAAGCTACCGGCAATATCCGACACTATGAGAAGATGAATGCCTTGCCACGCACGCCTATTATTGCGTTGACCGCGCATGCTATGCTTGGGGATCGGGATAAGTGTATCCGGGCCGGTATGGATGATTATCTTTCCAAGCCGTTGGATGCCAGCCGCATGATGCAGACCATTCTTAAGTGCTCTGCGATGAATCTTGCGTCTTTACCCGTTATTGAGGGGTGAGGATTTGTCTGTTCTGCTTTTTGTGTTATTGATCTTCTCTTCGACACACCCATTCCTTTCATCTCTCAGGTCCCTTGATCTACGTTTCTCATTTTCTCTCTTTTGTGTTCAAATACCCCCCATCATTAAATATTTGCCTATCAGGTTTGTGCTATCAATACTGTTTGTGTATTTCAATTTCAAATCTTTTTTTTTCTTCTACTTTATCATTCGATTTGGTGTTTGCTTGGGATGCAGGAAGCAACTATAAACAGCCTGGCGTATGTGGTGCACTTCCAACCCCGAAAACATATCTCCAGCAGTACACGAGACATCTGCGTTCAATGCTATGATTTATTTCTCAAAAAAACAATTTTCTCAATCCCTCTAGTTGTTGATATCAAGTGACCTCGAAGTAAGCGCTAAAGCTACACAAATCCGGCACCCGCCTTTCCCACGACATCCCGCCCTTACGATTACACCGTTGCATCGCGCCATGGAGCCTACATAACTACATATAAAATAGGAAATCCTGCCCATATTTATCCTGATATAGCAGAGAGGGAAAAAAAAAAAAAACACCCTCAAACCATCCCAACCCACCAAAATGCAACTCCAATTCCGCACGGCGACAACAGAAGATGCACCCCAACTCCAAACCCTAATCGAATCCGCCTTCCGCGCCCAAGACACCCGCCCAGGCTGGATAGACAATCTAGGGTTATCAGCAACATTCAGCATCTCAACCGAAGAAATAAAAACCATCCTTACCAAACCCGACAGCGAAATGCTACTCGCATTCACAACCGACAATAACAAGACCAACCATGAAAACCTAGTCGGAACAATCAGCGTCTCGAAACGCGCGGGAGACATAGGCCGCCTCGCCCTGCTCGCCGTCAAACCGGCACATGCCAGCGGTGGTAGCGGGCGTCAGACCCTGGATTATGGGGAGGATTACTGTATTCGCGTTTGGGGCGTTGAGAGGCTTAGTTTGAATGCGCTTTCGGATCGTGTGCAGCTTAGGGCTTGGTATGCTCGACGCGGGTATGTGGAGACGGGCGAGACGGCGCCTTTTCCTCGGAAGAAGTTTACGGAGTTGGAGTTGCCCGATGGGCTTTGTTTTGTTGAGTTTGAGAAGGGGGTTTCGGAGGGTGTTTGAGAGTTAGGAATGGTTTGGGATATGGTGTGGCGGTGGTAGTGGTGTAGGTTGTGGAGACTTTGAAATTACATGTTTGATTAATTTAAGTCGTTTTGTTGTGAGGGATTCTTTTTATTTTGCTTGTTCGGAACTCTGGATCAAGTGTCGGTTTGTATCACCTTGTGTTATTTTGTCTTGCTTGGTGTTGACATTGTTCGGTTGCCAAATAGCAAGCAGATCTGAGCTGCGTCTGGGCTCTACGACGGGAGTATAACGCTATAGACCCGATGTAAATCATTACTGACTCGATGATAGTACAGGGCTTTTGGTTGAATAAGGGCACTTCAACATTAACTCTCCTGATTTACCCTATCCATGTGGTTTCCATGGTATTCATAAAAGGCTACCAATCCATATTCCAGCGCGCATGTATCAAAATTAAGAGCAGAGATTACTTGCTATCATAAATTGTTTCACACAACCAGAATACTCAAACGATCATGAAGTGGTCAATCGGTTGATCTCAAAGAAAAATGCTAGATCCTCTGGTTTGACGGAAAGAGTGATCCCTAACGGTATAGAACGTAAGCCTTTGGGACTACAATAGAAAGAAAGAAGGTTTGAACTCACTGTGGTCAAGATTGGCAATCCGTTCTTGGTTGCCTCCTCGGAATCCCTCGACCATCGACTGAACCGCTTCCGTTATGGCCGCACGACCTCTGTAAAAGATACCTCAAGGGTCCAGGCATCCGCGACCAGAATGCCAAATCTCGAGTGACATTGTAAATCCTAGACCCCAAATCGGAATTCTCTAACCTTCTTCTGGTAGTAGTACGATGCCAATAAGCCAGTGGCACCGAGTGCCAAAGGCACAGGGGCCTTAGCCCCCGTTTTAATGATCCTAGGGATTGCAGAGCCCAGCAGGAGTACGCTGTTTCCCAAGGCAAGCTCGGTGCCGTAGTCACGGTTCTCTTTAATCAAATAACCTGGCGATTTGGTCAGCTTGGGTGGTCGATTGCTGCCTATAATGGCGTTCTGCTTGATTCGTACTTACCGGAGTATGCATACGAGATACCGAGGCCAACACCTGCGATCAACGAGGGTGCTGAGCGGGTCCGCAGGTATCCAAAGACACCTCCTGCAGGCACTGTTTTTGGTCATGTATAATCAGCAACTTGCACTCGTTCCACGCACCGGGATGACTTACGGAGGGCGGCAAGGGTAAATGAAGGATGTTCAGCCATAATGACAGAGACCTAATAAAGGAAGCGAGAGAGTTTGGGGTGACAACCTTCAATTCTGGTGTCAAGGTTCATTTAAGCATGCAACCGTCCGGAGGGATCCGGGGCTAACCCCCTGAGTGGTGTCCAGGGGGGGCTAGTCCCAATGGAGCTGAGGCTCCATTCTCACCATTACCAATCGATATCATTGGCTACTCTCTCCGCTTACTCATCGGGCAGTGAATTGATCTATACCAAGACATTGTGTGAATAGGTAGAACAATTATGGCGTCTAGTGGGTTTAAAGCCGGGTCCGCCTGTTGAACTAGCATGCATTACATTTATTGAAACGGAATATCTCCCCAAACCTTCCACCGCGCACCCTCCTACTTACACTTGTTCTCACTCCATGCAGGCGTACTTCCAATATCTTGCCATCAGAGCGTCGGTTCACACACAGCCAGACCAATTCCCTGAAAGATATCCTAAAGTCCGAGAGAGAGAGGCGATGGTAGCCACGGGGTAGAACTTTGGGGTTCACAGCAGCACCCACTATATACTTACCTAGGTATGTACACGTACTTAACTTATCCCATTAATAAACGAAGAATCAAAACATTAGTTAAAATACACAGGTATAAAACACCCACCTAAGAAGATAACGAAAAATATGCATTCAGACTAAACTTTACTATTACTAGTCCTGATACCCTCCGAATGCCTCCCCGCCTTCTTTTCTCCCCAATTCCCCTTCCCATTCCTCTTCCAAAGCCCATCCCCAAGTGCCCCAGACCCAATACCCAACCGGTCCTCCTGCCATCTCTGCCAAATATCCTCATCAAGCTGCATATTTCTCCGCCCATATCCCAGATAAT
>ERZ1673737.2620-NODE-2620-length-14785-cov-4.494433_pt1 | contig 14785 bp, 13 predicted proteins | sample MGYA00580211_ERZ1673737 | MGnify/ENA primary metagenome ERZ1673737 (study PRJEB41218, sample SAMN15661789) | gut metagenome | host: Homo sapiens | place: Canada: London | collected 2015-08-20/2019-03-30 | study: EMG produced TPA metagenomics assembly of... | reverse complement strand
TTTCGTCCTGTTCGTTACCATGAAGGACAATGCTCATGACTCTGAGAAGGCCCTCCGGAAGGCTCAGAACAGCCGACCCGTAGGCACCATCGAGGAATGGTTCTGCCAAGAGGACAGCCTCGAGCGCCAATACACCAATCAGGCCGACAAGAACCCAGATAACCACCGTTATTGCACTGATAATGCGTACCTCAAGAACGATGCAGACGTCCCAGCCGTGCTAGAAGAGGCATTCACAACACTTCCGCATAAGAAAGCATTCTCTTTGTGGTATGGAATGAATCCCTGCAGCCAAAGAAGGCTCCCGGATATGGCCCTCAGCATGCAATCGGACCATTACTTCGCCCTATACACAGTTTGGGAGGAGGAGAAGGATGACCCACGCTGCTTGGAGTGGGTTCGGAACGTCATGAAAAAGGTGGAAAAGCATTCAGTTGGTGCATATCTGGGAGATTCAGACTTCCAAACCCGGAAGAGCAAGTACTGGGCAAATGAGAATGCCATGCGCCTGATGGAGATTCGTCGCAAGTGGGACCCGCAAGGGAGAATCTGTGGATACCTCGATCAAGGAGACGCGTCAGGCACAAAGGGATTGGACAATGCTCACCAGTGGAAGATGTGATGGGCTGGAAGCTGCTCGTAGCTTGCAGGGTCCATCATAACTAGAACTAGACATTGGATTTCTTTTTCACTATTGAAGACGTGAAGCATCATGTACATAATAACCTAAGCTCATTATACTCCTGTACTCTCTATGCCGCCACTCCAACGCTTCCTTAGCCGAGTTGCAACGTGTCATAATGATTGTCTAATTGTCTATAGCTGCACCTTGGCGAAAGAGATAGTTCGCGATCCACTTTGTACTGGACAAAATATGCCCTCGGCCCAATTGCCGGGCGAAGACTGTCCACCAGGTGAGAACGGCAGTTCGCTTCGAGCATGCGAAGATCTTCCGGGTGCGTCGTGACAACATGTGAAGAGCTACCTTGGCCATTGCACTGCGACCGGGATGTGGGGGTGGCTGACCTGGCTGGGGGCCCTGGGATATTCGGTGGTCACCCGACATCCTGGTTAGCGATGCGGGACGCGTATAGTAACTTTACACACTCACGTTAGTTCCACTATTGCGGGGTTATATGGTCTTTCGAACTTGCGCATTTAGTTCAAACTAGGATCAAAGCGAATTCCACATTGAAAATTTCTTGAGCGAACTGCATTCTATCGACATACTACCGCTTTGCCTGCTCAATCTGCTTTGACCCCACAAGTTTAATAAATAACTTCAAGTCGTTATGAATTCTAGAACGCTACTCGGAAAAGTTGCCATTATTAGCGGTTCATCCTCTGGCATCGGTGCCGCTATTGTCCGGGAACTATCCGCTCGTGGTGCGAATATAGTCGTCAATTACCCCTTCGAAGACCTTCGGGAAGAGGCGGATGCCGTTGTATCCTCTCTATCAACTCCGGCAATTGCCGTGGAGGCTGATATGTCTACAGTCACAGCGCCACAACTCCTGGTAGACGCTGCTGTCGCCAAATGGGGAAGAATCGACATCGTGGTCAACTGTGTCGCATTGGCAGTAAACAAGCCGCTGGAAGAGCAAACACTTGAAGATTGGGACTTACTCGTCAATGTGAACGGTCGTGGCACATTCCTCCTGACGCAAGCCAGTCTTCCTCACCTCACTAAGGGAACGGGGCGAATCGTCAATATCGCGAGCATTTCGGGTCGAGGCCCGCCCCCTAATCAGACAATTTACGCAGGCACCAAAGGAATGGTGGACTCCTTTACTAAATGCTGGTAAGTGTCACTGAGCGAGCTCTGGAAACAACACTAATGAGTTGCGCAGGGCGAAAGAGCTTCCTCCCAAGTATGGATGCACTGTCAACGCTGTTAGTCCAGGCCCAACCAAGACCGAGGGCTTTGCTGCGGCCGGAGAGGAACAGATGAAGATCCTTCAACCAATTATTGATCAAACTCCCGTTGGACCGAGAATGGCAGCGCCAGAAGAGATTGCGTTCGCTGTCGGATTTCTTTGCGAGGAACGGGCACGGTGGATAAATGGGTCACACATCATCGCTTCCGGTGGCTTGTTTATTGACTAGGTACTACGTATTACTCGAATTAGGATTTCTATATTTCCCCTCATTGTTACCCTTGTCACATTCTGTGAAGTTATAAGAATTAGGAGTAAATATCTAAAATTATTTCTCCCGTAACCAAAACAGCTTCGCCCTAGAGGTACTGTACGCAAACGAAGTTTGGCTAAGGAGATTTCACTCACATGGCAATTCAATTAGACGTGCACAGTTCTTGGACGACCTTACATTCTTCTCCTCGGGGCTGAACAAGTCCCTGAATTTCTTGAGATGCATAGTGTACTAGACAAGAAAGATTCTTGAAAAATGAATTGACGTAAGAGACTTTCCATTGCAAGCGAGATTGTACCGGAGAAAGTCCGCAGCTTTCTCATTGACCATTACAAGATGAGGAGAGTCTCAGTTGACCCTTCCTTTATTGAAAACAATACTGCATGTACATCTGGTAGGGCTCTGAGGCCTGGCGATCCGCCGAAGTTGGGGGCGGAAAGCATCGGGCCGGGCCTTGGCAATCCTAATCTGACCAATCAACGTCTCATATTCTAGCCCTTCTGATGTATGTCTCAGATTGTTTAGCGTTCGGACGAGCTAGATAGCAAGTGACCGTTCTTCTTTTTCTTTCCAGGGTTAGCCTCATCAGTAATTACTAATGCTGCTCTGTGATTGGGTCCTCTGTATTTACCCTATTGTTCGCCGATGCCATCAGGAACGTAGTTAATGCAAGGGATAACCAACATGAATTTTTATTTTTATTTATTTGATCCTGCAGACATCATTGCTCAACACCAGCCAAGAAGCACACAACAGCAGAAGCAAAAGCCTTAGAATCATCCTGACCACCCTCATTGAGGTCATCCCCAACTTGCTCCAGGAACAAAGCAAGCTTCGATTCCTTCCAGCCCATCACAGGCGCAGACTCCAAACACATCTTGGTCATACCAAAAACATCCATTTCATAATGGCCCTGTACAGATAAAACCCTGCCGGGGTGGTAAAGACCCTGGATAGGGCAGATGGGCGTACTTCCAATATTAACCCACGGCGCAGGCAGCGAGACAGGCGGCGACTCAACCAGAGAAACAGGGGTGCCCTTCTCAACAGCCATCACGCGATCACCGTGGAACATCTGAATGCGCAACTTGCCTTCAGGCAACTGACCAAGCGCCGCAGGGAATGATTGAAGGAAAGTCTTCTCTAATTGAACGGTGTAAATTCCAACCTCGCGGCCAAGAGGGCACTTCTCGACCCAGACGTCGCGGACGGTATCTTCGGGGTTGCGCACCAGCGCGTGCGAAATCATTTGATGGCCGAAGCAGGTGCCGAGAATTCGCACTTCGGGATATTGGTTGTAGACCGTTTTCACGAATTTTTCTAATTCTTGCATCCAGGGTGAATGGTCCATCTCGTATACGCCAGGCGAGCCGCCCGTGATGAGGACCGCGTCGATGGGGGATGCTACGGGGATTTGGTTCTGGCTCGCATCGCCGCGCAGCTTATAAAGGTCGGGATAGTGGCCACCGCGAATATCGTATGGTGTAATCTTAACTTCAAGTTGGTCTTTATCGGCGAAGAAGGTCTCGTTGAGGCGCGTGGCGGTTTCGCGAAGAATCGTGCGGAAGTGTGCACTGCAGAGTCCTCGCGCCTCGTAGAGTCGGCGGGCTGGGATGTCGACGTCGAGGACGGCGATGTGGATGTTGTGGACCATGATGAAAGGATGCGCAGCTGTAGTACTGAAGCTCGGGTTGATTATGATTATTGAAGTTGGCAATGGTGAAGAAGAGACTACAATCAGGAATATATCTACTGTCGTAAATAACACAATTTCCCCATACCCCACTGCAGAAATAACAAAAAGTTATGTAAAAACCGTAGGTTTGCGGAATCCTCCAGGAATTCATGAAGTAACAAAAAAACAATAGTTCCAGTGAAGATGTTGAACGACTCCAACAGACTCCAACTCTTTATGTAACAGCAACGTTGGCACTCGATGAGCTTAATTTGAGCCCCACTTGGGCAGACGCACACCGAATGCTTTTTCAGATCTTTGCTCCGGGAACACTGGGTTTGAAGCAGCCTCGTCACGAAAATAAACCGGGTCATCATATTCGCTTGATGATTTGAGACAAGCACAACAAAAGCAAATTGGAAGCAAATTGGAAGCAAAATTATTACGGAGAAAAACAAACATTCAGGGCATTCGGGATTGTCAGATGGACAAAAGTTAACCACAAAGCTAATCTCGTAAAAAGTGGAGTTGGATTTGTTAATACAAACCCGGAGAACATTCTATACCCCGAAACATGACATCGTCCTGAGCTTCAAATTACCACCATAGACTCCGTCTCTTTGAGGAAATTGACTGTCTTCCCAGCAAAAATCGAACAATATACACCGAACCCCTAAACACAACCTCTGCCTCAACATCTGTAGAACTCTCCACTTCCAGGTTTCCATCTTCTGTCCACTTCAACTTGATCTTCCCCGCAGGAGTAACAAACGTTCCCTCCCCTGTCGCAAGAAGATCCATCTGTGGCTCAATGCGGGGACGTTTGAATCCCGGCCTGGCCGGTTTGACACCAATACAATTGGGTAATGACTTCGTTGACTGGACAAGCACTCCACCCATGACAGTCCCTCCGAGGATTCTCCTCGAACTCAGCCCACTTTGTCAAGTCATCCGCGAGCATCCGCCTCCATGGGTCTAAAAGGGCGGGGAACATCTTGGTGTAAAGACCAACCTTTTCCACAGCTCGGAACACGTAAAATTGTAAAGCACTGGAGCATTGTGCCAGTGAGGGATTGTACATTGTGCGTACCATTAGAACCCGAGCTGCTGTGCCGGTGACTGTCTCGGAGAGAACGACAAATACTTGACTGTGCTGGCTGTATTCCCTTGTCGACGGGCCGTCTAGGTAAAAGCCGTCTGCAAAACAATGGGTATTCACCGCATCTCGGAGGGCCTGTGCTCGAATGGAATATTCAGAAGCGGTATCCTTTCTTCCCATGAATTCGCATAGCTCAGCGGCCTGTACCAGGGCCACAACATATAGAAGGCTATTGAATGTTGCTACGCCTGTTGTGGTGTATGATTGAGGCATGCACGATTGGAAGATCTTCCCTGGGACCGACCATTGAGTTACCCAGTCGATGAAAGGCCATGTGTCGTCTTCGAGCCGACCGACCAGTCCTAGTTCATTGATGCGCTCATCGAAGTGGTTGAGGAGTCCGTCGATGGTGCTCAAGTACCGCCGCACAATCGCTTTGTCTGCGAAATATTGCATGTGATCCCATACCATTGCAATCCAGTAAAGCGAAAATTGAGGTATATGTTTACTGTTGAATCCGGCCGGGAATTGCGCCTTGACTAACCCATAGGAGCACTGACTGGCGCGGAATTCTTCCAAAGTTTTTCTGGCAAGTCGGTCATCCGATGATAGTTGATATGTGAACAGCACTTGTAGTCGAGAGTCACATGCAAATTGGTTTTGCTCGTAGAATGGGCAATCCTCGTATGTCTCATGTCGGCAGTTCTGGAGAGTCCGTAAATTGACATCCCAGATCTTGTTGAGTTCTGGTCCAGCCTGGATTTCAGTGGCAATATCGAGTGGGTAAGAGGTCTCGCGTAGTGTAAAAGCCTTGAGTTTGAGAGTTTGAGATGATGTCTTGACATGTAATTGCACATATCGGAATGCTCGGAACCAGAATGGTTCGAATGTTTGCTCTGCTTGGCCGTCGGCCACTGTATAGATATTTTTTACTCCATATAGCCGGCCGTTTGAGTCTGATCTGAGAAGTTTGGTCCTTGGCATGGGGAAAGGAGCGGTTTCGATCCCTATATCTTTCTCGTAGCACTCCAAATACAGGGATGTGATGATTGATCCCAATCCCTCCCACATTGAAGGTTGACGAATGCTGTAGTCAAAGATGCGCATTCAATGTCAACGACGGCAGTGTCTCCAGCTGGAATGATCAGCTCTTGTTCTCTCTCCTTTGATAAAAATATTCCACTGGCTATGGGTGATTGGTCCTTCGCATTTCACAACTCCATCAAACCTTCCAGGAATCTCAGGTAGTGCCGGAATAGGCCGTTGTGTCAACTTCCATGGTCACTATATTGGTAGCATCTTCACTGGACGGAATTGGAAAATGGCGTACTGCCAGGTGGTGTCATCGAAGGCTGGCCGCTTTCAACCAGAAAGTGTTTTGGCTTCTGTTACTCTTTCATTGTTTGACATGAACGGTGGGCCCAATAGATAGTTCCACTCTGAATGAGGAGAAATTTGACGCGTTGTTTCTTGTCCACACTTCCACGAGGAGTCCGTAGATATTGAGAGTCCCTTCTACCATGTTACTCACTGGCAAATATATATTGACTTTGAGGTTCGGTACTCACCTCAATCTCGCCGTACACCATGAGACCAGGCAACTCGGTGCTAGTTATCGACGAAGAACCTGTGTGAACAAAAGAGTACCGCAATATGCGCGCACTGATGACATTTTCTCCTTCCGTGAGATAAGGAAGGATGTCGACCGTCTCATAATACCAACGTTCCGGGTAGCTCTTGCAAGGGCCAAAGCTAACACGTTGGCCATTCACAAAGAGCCGATATCGACTATCGGCAGAAACATGAACTGGAAACTCACGTAGCCCGTACGGTCGAGTCCATTGGAAGCTTTTGCGAAACTGGAAATACCGACCGGGTTGGCTCTCCTCCTCACTATGTGAAGGTAGCCAGATCCATGGTGCCGTTTGTGTCCAAGCAGGGGATATCATAACGTTTCTTATTTGTAAATCAAAAGAAAAACAACACTACTGTGCTCTCTTGTGGCTCATATAGACAATCCGAAATTACAAGTCTGGCCTCTGATATCCCGACCTCGTTTCTCACGGAATTTCGCCAAAGATAAGATTCCGGCGGGAGAAAGAAAATGGGCAAAATTGAACCCGTATCAAAAATTAACACAGCTTTTAGGACATAAATTGGCAATTTTTTATGCTATAAACATACGCTGTACTTTTATCATCTCATTATATCTCAGATGCCTTTGTTGGGCAGACTAGAGATTATCCAAGATGTGAGTACTCAGACCATGCAGACAATTATTTTCCTGTCTACAAAGCTCGAGCTGTTGCTCCAAGTATATGACTTGCTTTTCCAGAGTTTCTATGTGCTCTTGTTTGCGCTTTCGGAATAACTTTTGACTGAGGTAGAAGTAAATATCGCATGGAGGTAGAGAGGAGCCAGAAGACTTACGCAGCGCGGTTTTGAACTCGTCTTTTGGCTTGCTTCGTAATGGGACTCCAATTAAAGGTTTGAATAGTTTCTTTTGGGCTCTCGGGTTGCTCTTGTATGTCTGTCAACATATTTGAACCCGGGGAAGGACAGAGGTTGGAATATTGGAATGATGTTTCTTGGCGAGTAGAGTCTTTTCTGCTGCAGCATCTGTTGGTACGTTGGTGCAGACTAACCATAGGTCTTGGCCATTGAACTCACCTAGCTTCGTTATTTAAATTAGCCACATTGTCAAGGCCAGGGCTCGACAGTGGCCACGAAGTTGGTAGGCTAGAGTTCGGTACTGACTGAAATGTACTTGTTGTGACGGGTGCAGTGTAGGGATTTGAATAATTCTATATTTGCATCTCGAGTTAATCCTCAGTCACTTATGAGAGTTATCAATATGAAAAGGTGACTTACTAGCATATTCACAGGTGCCCACGAATATGCGTATGGCTGCTGTAACCAGTACATTTGAGCCTGCCCTCCGTCCATATTGCTCATTGTTTGCGATTTCAGTCATAAGCCGACCAAGGGAAATTAAAAGAAGTGAACAATTAAGTATTCCGAGAAGCCTTAAATGTTCAAGCAAGCCATGTCCGGGCCGATTGATTAGAAATGTTAGTCGCGCGAAGGGCGCTTAAAAGCGTGAAAGCGTGAAAGCGTGTATTGAAACTTTTTAATGTGCGTTAACCACGTTTCTATATTCAATTACAGGCAACTGAAAAATATTGTATGGGCTAGACAGTTCTAAAACCTCCAACAATAAAGACTATCGGAACCCGGATTATCCCCGCGTTTAGAAAATGTGGAGATTCTTTTGGGGGAATTAACTTAAACCCAACAAAGCCGAAGAAGCCGATAGAACCGATCGAGCCTCCATCTATAATGTCTCGGAATAGATCCTAGGGAACAGGCTACTGCACCTTGGTATCCAATCACTAGATAAGCTCATTAGGTAGATGCTACCGGGTTAAGGAGGTGGAGAGAATTGCCACATCGTCATGTCGCACTCTGATGGCCGTACAGCCGCGCCTCCGCGGAAAAATCGCCCTCGAACAGCGAAATGTGTCACTAGTTGTTCTACGCCACAGTCATCAAGAGGGAACAGCATGTCGGAAACAATAGTATGAACGGGGAACGTGGTCCTATTCCAACGGTTTTCCACTTGGCGCTCTAATGGACAGAAGGGGAAGTTAAAATGATTACCCCAAGTACCCCAATGGACTGGCTTGAGTCTTCTCTTCTTGCCTCAATGTTATGATGGGCATCGAAGTACTCGGGCCGCAGTCTTGGCAAAATCCGCATCCGCCGCCAATGATAACTCATAGAGGACATGGCAATCCCCATCTGAAAGCTTGTTAAATCCCAAGCCTAGCTCAAATAAGTAATACGCAGCTCCATATAGACGACACCTCGTTTCTACTTGCTCGGGGAGGTTTTCGAGCAAGTACTTTGCACCTGTTCGTTGCGAATGCGTCTTTCTCTTCATATGTCGGCATCATTGATTCCGCTCGGCATGCGTACATGCACAGCTACATTAAAGAAGCTATGGCTAACAACAATACTTGGTGCTCATTGTGCGAGAAAGTCCGTCTTTGAGTACATCGGTCAATTCCACTGGTTTCGTTGGGGGCTCCGGACATTGCGCAAATTCTTGCGGAACTAGCCTCTTTTATTTCCTAAAGAGCTTATATGGATCGCAATCAAGTTCTTCCACGCGTGATAGGTGAATCCTTGCCTCTGCTGATAAGAGTGAACACAGGATCCGACTTGAAGAGCGCCATCCACCACTTTACCATGGGTGCGGTCACATAATTCCGAAAGCAAGGGCGTACCGAAACCTTAGAAAGTTGCTCAGTGAACGTGCTCAGTGAACTTGCCCGGTTGGATCATATGAGAAGCCTGATCCATGGCGAGCGAGCGGCTCACTCAGCCTACCCTATAACCTTGGAATTGCACGTTCGCCCTATCTATATACTGTCAGTTATCTATCACTTCTTCACCTAATGAGAGATTTGAATCAGAGTTTCTGGTGGCTGGGAAGGCTTACGAATATGATATCATAATACATGACGAAGTACGGTTTGATTCAGGCACATGATATTTGTAACGGCGACATAGCGGGATGGTCGGTCAAATACCTAGAATATTTGAACGTAGAAGCCCCATCCTATCAGTGAAACATTCAGACATATGCTGGCTCTTTCTTTCGATTTACAAGGAGGGCTATGCTTTTTATTATCAAAAGATCTAAACACCACCACTAAATAAACGGCCCAAACAATGTCACTCAATAAGGTGTCTCCGGCAGCACTCAGTGCGTAACAAAAACCTATTTCTCTGCCAACCATTTTGAAAGATATATTGTCTGATAAAGCTCCGAGACCCTATACCGCCAATGCCTTCTTCGACTTTGTATCTCACAAGCACTGCACCGAGTCGCTAGATTTCATTGTGAAGGTTCAAGATTACCATAATCTTTATACCAGTTTGCAGTCTTACTTCAACAAAGAGGTGACTCGAGAATCTGCGCATGTGGGAAAAGAGTGGAAATACTTAATGAGCACCTTCATTTCACCTGGTTCTCCCAGTGAATTAAATCTGCCATCGAACATACGCGATCAACTGCTCAGTCATTTTGACCCAATGCTCTCACCACCAAGGCCAGACCATTTGAATCCTGCTGTCCGGCACACTTCCGAGATGTTGACAGACAATATTTTGATCCCATTTTTGAGAAGCTCACCCATTTCAAATTATGATACCATTCCGCCATGGGATTCCTCAAGCCACCAATGGTCTGGTTTAAGCAACTCATTCACTGCCGAAAAAAGACCATTCCTGAAACGTTCTCCAAGGTAAGTCACGTCCACCTATCGAAAATGGAGATCTAAGCAACTGAATTTTATATAGCATACTAGAGGAAATCGGCCGCACGCTTACCCGATTCTGGAGGCACAGAGCCCATCCTGACAAGCTGACAGAATTTCAAAAGTTGGGTAATGTGTAGGTATAACGAGGAGGGGAAAAGAAAATGATTGAATTTTGCCATAGCATGGGTTTCATAGCTTCAAGTATTGTTTTGCAGTTATTCCTCGTGTCTCTAATATAGTGACCAGTGTTGCTTCAGTATTCCTTTAATAGTGAAAATGTCCAATAATCGCATGATCAAGATGCAAACGGACTGTTTTGGACAAGAAATATGCCCGGTCGGCTTGTTGCGTTTGTAGGAGGGTAGGCAATGTGACAATTTCCTACTAGTAAACAATTGCACGCTTATCATAATCTTTAGCAGTAATACTTCTCTGACCTTTTAAACTTCTTCTTGCTACATTTTATTTTAGCTTTCTTCACGGGTAGACTTCGAAGTTCGATTCCAGCATTCTATTTTCGTAAACTCGACCAGAGGCAGTCCAAAGCTAGGCAGGCTCCGTCGGCGTTGAATCATTTAGCTTCTCATCGCACGTCTTGATATTCAGATCTTCCAAAGAAATTCAGCTCACGTTAGCTAAGGAGACTTTTTAGCCATCCACGTTTCATCTCTGCCCGATCCAGGGGTGTAATCCATTGGAGAAATTGAGATTATTCATCGACTAGCAGATGTCCCGGAACCATGGTCACCAACACGAGAGTTTTGAGTTTCCCTCTCCCCTAATCAGTATTTCCGGGGGGCTTAGATCTTACTAATACGAAATCCGGACCAGCTGGAGCAGGTGATGGTCTACGAAGAGGATTAGCCCCCGTGGCGATATTTGGGTTTAATCTTCAGAAATGCAATTGAAGAACTAATATCTTATGTTTTGCGGTGGCGGGGGCCTGGAGCATTCCGTCTTCAATGTTCTCGTAGATCCCGATATTTTCTAAATATAAGCTTTGGAGATCGGCGCAATTCTTTCATACACTTCCCCTTTCCGTACAAGCTTTCATTAAGTAAGATATTGCGCCACGGCTCATTGTGGTAAACCTCGGGAACATTGGAAGATCTTTTATGTTCTCGACTACACGTTGCCTATCAGAGATGTCTTGTTACCTTCGTCCAATACAAGTTGGTCACTGGCAGATGTGAACTCCCACTTTTCCACGGTTCAGTACTCGAGCGCCCTATCACGGCAGCCATCTTATACCTGGCCAAATGATGAGTGATGTTGATGACTTCCGGAACAAGTAATGCCTTACGGCACCACAAGGCACTTTGAATCCTGGAAGCCAATTCTCAATTGGAGATGACTTTACGCTGAAATTCAACCTTCCAGCCGAAATAGCAATGATTTGTCTGTAGAGTGCGATGGCCATTATGTACATAAGACTCGTTTTGGTCCCAAATTCAATAGATTTTGCCAATACCACTGAGTTCTATTGTCGTGACAATGCATTCGACCAATCCTGCTAAAGTCGGTGAAAGGCTCCTAGCCGCTCTTGTGGATGAGTGGGCAGTAACAAATCCTCACCAACCCTTTTGTTACCTCCCAAATGGCTCAAGCCCATCTGACGGATTTCATGATGTATTGTTTGCCGATGTTGCACATGCTACAAATCACCTGTCTTGGTGGATCGACACTACCATCGGCCATGGATCAGGCGAGACACTCTCCTACATAGGTGCAAACGACTTGAGATATCTTGTTCTTTTTCTTGCCTGTAGTAAAGCGGGATACAAGGTGCGCGCATCTCCCAGCTTCTCTCGCGCTGTCAATGATACTAAGCTTCCATCTTTCTAGCTATTTCTACCATCCACAAGAAACTCCAACGAAGCATTTTCGCATTTATTCAAGAAGACTCACTCAACCATACTGCTACACTCCGCTGAGCTTCTGGAAAAAGTGCAAACTCTTGGAAATTTGCATCCAAATCTGAAGACTCTGGTACTTCCATCCTGGGAGGATTTGATCAATGGCAAAACCAGGTACTACCCTTACACGAGTACTTTTAGTGCTGATGTGGATAATGCCATTTTGATATTGCACACATCTGGAACGACTGGTTTGTCTAACCTACAACTTTACTCAGGACTGTTTGTTGACTCTGCCAGGACTTCCGAAGCCAATCTACCTGACACATGGCTATTTTGCTGCATTTGATAACATTTCGCGTTGTCCCCTTCCACCAGGCAGGAAACTTGCTATTCCCTCCGGATTTTATTCCAAGGATGATTCAGTGTTGACAGTCACACCATTCTTCCACGTAATGGGTTTTGCTGCTTTCATCCAAGCCATTTTCCACACAGGACACCATTCGCGATTCCTCCTCTCAAGCCATTGTCAGGGGAGCTTATCATCAATACTATCAAGACTCTCAAGCCCCGAGTGCTACTCTGCCCCCATCTCTGATTGAAATATCTGCAGCACAAAAGTGGGGATGGATTGTCTCAGTCGCTTAGACTATCTTTTTTTTGGAGGAGCCCCCTTGGCCTTTGATATCGGTGAGGCGTTGCGAGAAAGGGTGCGCTTGATCTCACTCATTGGCTCGACTGAGATGAGGGTGATACTATCGATGGCCCCAGAGGAAAGTGCAGATTGGGCATATTTGATTGGGCCCCAAACTCCAACGTCTACATGGATCCAGTTGACAGCGACACGAGCTAGTGATCCGTCGAGGCAAGGACCGCAAGGTTCACGGGATCTTCCATACATTCCCTGATCTCAGGGAATATCGGTCACAGGATCTCTTTCGACGACACCCGGATAGAGCAAATCTGTGGCGTTATGCCGGACGTTTAGACGATGTTATAGTTCTCAGCAATGGTGAAAAGTTCAATCCTATTACTACCGAGAAGGCCATAGAGGCACACCCATTGGTCTCAAAGGCCATACTCGTCGGACAAGCAAGATTTCAATCCGCTATGCTTATTGAACCAAACTGGGACCTGTGGACAGATAATGAACATACAGTTGAAGATTTCTTGGGTGAAGTCTGGCCATTAGTTAAAAGGGCAAATGAAATGGTTCCCGCATATGAGCGAGTTATGTTCAACCGCATCGGTCTTGCATCGAAAGCGAAGCCCTTCAAAGTAACTGCAAAAGGAAGCACCCAGCTCGACAGGTGAAGAATGACTACCACATTGAAATTGACAGCCTGTATGCAAAGGAGTCAATTACCAAATTGGAGTTTCCCAAGACGCCGACAATATCTTCAATCACTTGCTACATCCAGCAGGTTGTCCATGGCCAGCTCAACAGTCCGGCAATAGATGACTGGGCTGATCTCTACACGGCCGGACTCGACTCCTTACAGACAGCATCCATTGCTAACATGTTGAATAAAGCCATCAATGGCGGGAATCCCAATAGTGAAGCACTGATCACTGCGCAAATGGTCTATGATCACCCAACCATTTCGGCCCTGTCGCACTTCATCAACAGATTTCTACATGGAAGCCGCCTTGAGATGGCTATATCTCGAACTGCAAAGATCAATGATGTGTTGAAGACTTATACTCACGCTCTTCCAGAACAGAAAGCACTGTCTATATCCAGAGACACCTGCCGGAAGCATGTTGTTCTACTCACAGGGTCAACGGGGTCTCTCGGCACTTATATTCTGAATGTTCTCCTGGATGATCCGTCGGTAGCGAAGATCTATTGTCTCAACAGATCGGAGGGTGCTGAGGAGAACCAGATGAAGAGCCACCACAAGAGAGGCTTGAGAGTTTGGCATTTGAACGATGATCGGATTGAATTTGTGCATGCAGTATTCGGAGAGGATCACCTCGGCCTTTCTGATACCACATACTACAGACTGCTCAACACAGTCGATATTATCGTCCATAACGCATGGGATGTGAATTTCAACCGCTCGCTTACTTCCTTTCAGCCGCTGATCAAAGGTGCTTATGACCTTTTCGACATCAGCAGACGAGGTCGATTCCGCCCGCATTTCTTCTTCGTGTCTTCAATAAGTACAATACAAAATTGGAATATATCTATGGGTGGGCGATCGGCGCCAGAAGACCCGATACAATCTCCTGATGCAGTCGCACATCAAGGATATGCAGAATCGAAACACGTCGTTGAGAGACTCTGCTACCATATGTCGAGTGTCGCTCGCGTGCCAACGACAATTCTGCGCGTGGGACAGATTGCTGGGCCAAGCCTATGCATGGGAAACTGGAACAGAAGCGAATGGCTTCCCGCCTTGGTGGAGACTTCGAGAAGTCTAAGAAAGCTCCCAAGTCATCTTGGAAATGCTAACAATATTGACTGGATTCCAGTTGTAAGTCATTCATTGGATTGACGCACTCCACTGTGGAAGTGAGAAAACAATCATTTTTACTAATTCGTTCCTGATAGGATTTTGTTGCAGATATAATAGAAGAGATTATGCACACTCGTCTTGAACAACAGGAAGAACACATCTCCGCTACGTCTCACGTAGTCAATCCACACACATCGTCGTGGCAGGACCTTATT
>ERZ1673737.2615-NODE-2615-length-14801-cov-4.146887_pt1 | contig 14801 bp, 13 predicted proteins | sample MGYA00580211_ERZ1673737 | MGnify/ENA primary metagenome ERZ1673737 (study PRJEB41218, sample SAMN15661789) | gut metagenome | host: Homo sapiens | place: Canada: London | collected 2015-08-20/2019-03-30 | study: EMG produced TPA metagenomics assembly of... | reverse complement strand
AGGGTTTTATTTATTAAATAAAATTCAAATAAATAAATCTAAATAAAATAAAAATTGAGACCCACTTCGTTCGTCTTTATCCTGATCCAATGTTTGCTGCCATCTGCATCCTGTACAGCTGTAACCGAAATGTCTAGTTGTGATGCTGAACGGTTGACGTTTTAGTTCTTTGGCGCCTGATCAATCTATAGACCTGTCCACTGTCAACATCTATAATAGCTTCCCCTTCCCCCTCCAGATTTTCCCTTCCCTTCTTTGGAATGACTCTCTCTCCCTTCTTACACCTCATTGATTTGCTTTAAACTCTACCTATCCCCCTTTGCCGCTCCCATTGAGATTCTTTATAGATCCCTTTCCCATTCTTGAACCCTGTCCCAGCAAAGCCCGACTTTCGAAATTATTGTGTCGATCGTGTGATATTTGTCAATCGATATAAACTCTCCGCCAAAAGATTGTGTCAAACATCCCTTGCAGGTGTCTCATTGTCTGTTGGGACCCTACGTTATCGGATACCGATTGAATTTCCAACCGCAGGGGCAGCAATGCTGAAGCCCTAAAAGCAAACTCGATCTCCTTGCTCCGAACCAGCTATTGCATTCTCTCCCTTCCTACCCTGAAGATTAACTCCGGGGAAATTGAGACGAAACACAAAAGCACCCTTTCTGGTACTTTTTCCACTCCCTTTCCGGCACATTCAATCTACCAATCTTGAACGCGGAAGTGGGGTGTATCTACGCCTCTTGAAAGTTCCTTTTTTTCAGCACATTTCGACTTCGCATCTTCACAATGTTTCAACTACCAGCTTGTCTACAGGGCCGGCGATCCTGCAATGGCTCTGACGATATGTCTACCTTTCCAATCCGGCAATTGTTCGTGTTAGGTAAGTGTGGTACTTTTGCGCATCGCGAAGTATGAACGGCAACTATATTGGCGATGCGCCGCAACCTCTATAAAATAGAGAGCTCGATTGCTGACGCCGTCATACAGCCCTCGTCCGGATCTGCGAACCAATTGCTTTCATGTCCATTTTCCCATACGTGTATCACATGGTCGAATCATTCCATGTGACGGATAACGACCGCCAAATCGCACTCTACGCCGGCATGATCACATCCTCGTTCACTTTTGCTGAATTCTCAGCGGGCATGTTCTGGGGCCGCATGAGTGACCGGATTGGCCGTAAGCCAGTGCTCATCATGGGCCTGGTGGGCACGGCCATTAGCATGGTGGTCTTCGGATTTGCGCCCAACCTGGCCACGGCGATGATTGCGCGCGCCTTGGGCGGCTTGTTGAATGGCAATATCGGAGTGCTTCAGACGACGGTTGCGGAGATCGTGACGAAGAAAGAGCACCAACCCCGAGCTTATTCGATCATGCCCTTTGTGTGGTGTTTGGGGTCGATCATTGGACCGGCTATGGGCGGCGCTTTGGCCCAACCTTGCGACAATTATCCGGCCCTGTTCGCCCGCAGTACGCTGTGGGACAAATTCCCGTTCCTGCTGCCCAACCTGGTGTGCATTACAGTGCTTGTGTGTGGTATTGTGGTCGGTTTCCTGTTTTTGGAGGAGACTCACCCGGAGAAGAAGCACCGACGTGATCCTGGTCTCGAGCTTGGTCACTGGTTGGTCAACTTTTGCTGGGGCTCGCGCGTGCAGCTTCCTGAGGATTCCGAAGAGAAGTACTTCGGATATGAAGCGGAGTATGAGAGCGCTGAATCGCCTTGCCTTGATGCCTCGGATGCGGAGAGTGACTTGGAGGGACAGAAGAACCCTGCCCCCAAAGCCTTTACCCGACAGGTCATTCTCGCGATCATTGCTTACGGCATCCTTGCGTAGTGAGTTGGCCATCCGATCAATCCGATCAATCCGATCTATCCAATCTATTCCATACTGACATCTTCGTGTAGCCACAGCGTATCCTTCGATCAGCTGATGCCAGTTTTCCTGAGCACCCCCAAGTCCAATGACGACGTGGTCCTACCCCTCAAGTTTACCGGAGGGCTTGGTATGGCCACGAAGACCATTGGTTTCATGCTTGCCGTGCAAGGCGTGTACTCAATGATCGCCCAACTGTGGCTGTTCCCCTTCGTGGTCAAGCACTTTGGTACTCTACGGACATTCCGCTTCGTGCTGCTTGCCTGGCCGCCTCTCTACCTGGCCGTGCCCTATCTTGTTCTCCTTCCGGCTAAGCTCCAAATGCTTGCTGTCTATGTGTCTCTGATCAGCAAGATTACTTTCCATGTCATCGCCTTCCCCGCTACCGCCATTCTCCTCGCCAATGCCGCCCCGTCCTCGAAAGTGTTGGGCTCCATCAACGGAGCTGCCGCATCGACTGCCAGTCTCAGCCGTGCCTTTGGTCCGACCATCACCGGTCTTCTCCACTCCAGAGGCCTTGAGAGCGGTTACTCCGTGCTGGCCTGGTGGGCCTGCGGTTTGGTCTGCGTCATTGGCGCCATTCAAAGCTTCTGGATGGAGGAGTCCTCGGAGCCTGAGCGGTTCAAGTCCTGCCAGCCTGAGACCAGTGAGGCAGAGATGAAGCGTGAAGCCATCCCTGACTTTGATGCCCAGGAGTTTGACTCTGACGCAGAGGAGGAGCAACGCTTGCTCTCCTTGCGCTCCAGCGTCGACCACGACTTCGACATCTCGCAACTTAACCTCAACACCGACAACTTCCTTAAGCCTGAACCCGCTGTCACCCATGATAACCATGTCTAGAGCTGAACCTCCAATTTTCAGTTCCTTTTCCTTTTCTCTTCCTTCTGGCAAGGCATCTACATTTCAGCGCTTAGGAGCACACGGATTTCCATTTTCATCTTTTCACTTCTCATGATACCTCATTTCGCCACATTTTTTCTTTCTTTTCTTTTCGTTCTCATGACTTTCTCTGAGACCTGGAAACGGCGCAATTATAGATGGTTGCATATGCATATGCACAAGCATAAAATTTGGGTCTACTTTCTATCTCTTCCTTTTCTTCTGTCATCTTGTCATCTTGGAGCATCGTCCGGTTATATTTATCATGATACTCATGTGCATCTGGGAGGCTATTTCTGATTTCTGTTCGAGTTTCTCATGCATGTGTCTTTGTTAGAGCGTATTTTTACGGACTTGCTCAATATTTACGGTCGTCATCTTCTCTATCATCTTCTCTACTCTCTGTAGATGTCTTAGTCTCCATCCCAGTGTCGGAGGATTTCATCCACAAACTTAGTCCTTAGCACTGTTTCACTTTACAAGCCATGCCATGCTTACCCTACGGCGTCCGGACAATTATGCAGGTATTTCTCTCATATAACCCTGGCTACTGCCTACTGACTATATAGCCCACCTTATACCTCGGCACCTGTATGTCTTCCCCAGACATCTGTCTGACAGCGGGGAGTGGGGATACTCCACGCTAACGGATGTCGCCTACACCTGGACAGATGAGACTACCTATATATACATCATAGCCCAAAGCCACGATGCAGGTCGCTATCGCCTTCCCGGTCCGCTCCAAGAGTCTGGGGAACCGAACCGAGTCCCATCGCCAGTGGCTTCCCGAGGGCAACTTGACACCTCCACCCTATCTCCGACTTTGACCTCTCTCCATCTTCGAGAGTGTCTCATCAACAAAATCGATCTGCAGTATTGCAGTGTTGCAGAAAAGAAGTTATCGCCACGTCCGGGGGATAATCTAAGTCCGTGTCGCGGCACTTGCGCGGAGTGCGGGTCAATTTCCCACGATTCGATTCGAGAGGAAATTGCAACTACCGAACAACTCTTGCAAGTCTACTTTGCACACCACACGACTCATACGCTCATTTGATCTTATCATGACTGTTGATTCAGTCCGAGGAGATAAATCGTTCCCGACCGCAGTCTCCGCAGAACTCCGCCATCGAGAGATGATCGCGACTCTGCGGCTCTCACTGTGCCACAATGCCTAACGCGCCCTCGCCGCCCTCGCCAATCTCTTCAGGCAAGAAGAGATCGCACCCTTCAGATACTGCGCCGAATCCCGACGCGACGAATTCCGCCTCCATCCCCTCCGCCCCCACAGTGCCCTCTACCTCCCCCGCGGCCACCTCCTCGGCCTCGTCCTCGTTCCGCAATGTCTCCGCCTGTAACCGTTGTCGCCTGCGCAAGAACCGCTGTGATCAGCGTCTCCCGCGCTGCCAGTCCTGCGAGAAGGCCGGTGTGCGCTGTGTTGGATACGACCCCATTACGAAGCGGGAGATCCCCCGCAGTTACGTCTATTTTTTGGAGACCCGGGTAGCACATCTCGAGAAACAGCTGGCGGATAATAATATTGATTTTAAGAAAGTCGTTGCTTTTGACGAAGAGGAAGCTATCAAGGTGGAGGCTGATGGGGACTCGGCGCAAGCTCAGTTCGGTTCCGATGGTCAGGCTGGGAAGGGGTCTGCCGTGGAGAAAGCACGGAAGAATACATCGAAAGACGACGGTTATGGCTCGGATCAGAGAGATGGAGATATGAACCACGATACGGAGGGTGACCCTCAGGATGAGGATAATTGGCGCCTGCATAATTTGGTCTCGAATATCGGCATGGTCTCCGTTCAGGGAACCTCCGATCCCCGATATCTCGGATCGACATCCGGTATCTCTTTCGCTCGTGTTGTCTTCGCCGCGGTCAGGAGCTCCCTCCCGGGCAGCATGCCAGAGCGTGCGCCGCTACGCGCAAGCGACAGGTTGCCTCAAAGCGCTGCTGCTGGTACGGGAGGAAGCATGCGCGATTCATTCTTCGGGCTGCAGACGAGACCCATGATGAAACGCGCAGATTTTCCTGACCGCGAGTTGGCCGAACGGCTGGTTAATCTTTACTTTGAACATGCCAATCCCCAAATGCCGATTCTCCACCGTGGGGACTTCATGGAGCTGCTGGACCGCACATACCAGCTGGAAGAGAAAAACCGCTCACCGCGCGCACAGTATGTGCTCAATATCGTGTTCGCCATTGGCGCTGGAATCATTTTCGACGATAAACCTCAAAGTTCGGACGATGAGAACCGCGCAAATCGGAACAGAGCCTCATCTACATCCAAAAGACAGAGACTCTCGAGTCACCAGTATCAGCCAGAGGAATACCATGCTTCGGCGATTGTTCACCTGGAATCGTTCCTTGGGTCGTCTTCTAGCGAGGGCTTTGGTGGATTGGAAGAGCTGCAGGCAGTGCTCCTTCTAGCCAGTTTCGCCCTCCTGCGACCAGTTGCACCGGGTCTATGGTATATCGTCGGCGTTGCTATGCGCTTAGCTGTAGACCTTGGACTGCATTATGAGGATGGGACGGGGATTGATTCCGCAACAAAAGACGGAAATCGGGCCCAGTCACGCATTGATCCTCGCGAACGAGGACGACGAGAATGGGTGCGCGACCTGCGCCGCCGCCTGTGGTGGTGTGTATACAGTTTCGACCGTCTTGTCGCCACCTGTGTTGGACGGCCATTCGGCATCAGTGATCAGGCTATCAGCACAGATTTGCCGTCGATGATGGACGATAAGTATATCACCAAGTCTGGTCTACTGACTCCACCGGACGGAGCGCCGACATATAAGCATGTCGCATTCCACTACTTCAAACTCCGTCTTCTTCAATCCGAAATTCACGATGTCCTTCAATACCAACAAGCGCGTGCTGTGCGGAGAAGGGCCTCCAGCGCAGCCATCCTTCCCCACGCCGAACTCACTTCGCCTTTCTTGCAAGGCTTTGATTCCTTCCGCTCGTGGCGCCATGATGTACACCGTCGATTGGTGGAGTGGCAAGAAACCGCCCCAACTCGTCCAGATACTGGCGTCTCGTTCTCCATTGAGTTGCTTGAACTGAATTATTGGCAAGCCATCATCTTGCTGTACCAGCAGAGCTTGACCGTACCTGCTGAGCTGGCCGGGGAGCTTACCCCTGCGGATGATGTCTCCAGTCCGTCCTTTTCCAATCCGGATGAAGGCGATGACGAGGATCATGTTTATCTTAATGTGGCCGAAGCTGGGCAGAAGGTCATTCGCATTTATCGCCAACTGCATAGAGTGCGCTTGGTGAACTATACGTATCTTGCTACGCATCATATTTTCATGGCCGGTATGGGTTTACATTTGCCCTCATCTATCGGATTCTTACTGACCTCGCACTAGGAATCTCGTTTTTATATGCCATCTGGCATTCGCCTTTGGTTCGAAGCCGACTGGTATGTGCTATGTGCCCCTGGTTTCTGTGTTCTTTCAGAATACTAACGCTTCACTTGCCAGACTCTCGACGAGGTAGACTTCACTGTCCTCGCCGCAACCTCTGTTCTAGGTGACTTGATGCATAAATGCCCACCCGCCGAGGCCTGTCGGGACGCGTTTGAGCGGATGAGCAAAGCCACCGTCCAGATGTGTCTATCGACAACTGGCTTCGGATCACAAGTCGACATGAGCCGCATTCATGCATCAAATGCCGGTAACAACTTATACACCGGCCGGAATCGCCAGCAGATGGACCCGCGACACCGGGCAGGCCAGGGTCAACCCCGGCGAGCTACACAAGCACGCTCCTTCCGTCAAGTTCCAAAGTTCGACATGAACTTGGCTGATCTCTTCAACGATAACAACCCGTTAGCAGACCGCTCTCGACCAGAGAATAGACCCGGAGGTCCTTCGTATACCCAACAAGAATCCACTGGCCGCAACTTCGCGGCAGGGAGATCATATGGACCTCGTAATCCGTCTATGGATTACTATCCAAAGTACGAAAACCCACCATCTCCACAGCCGCACCCACAATTCTACTACTCGACCTCGCCGCAGCAGAATGGCTCGCCGGGTACTGTTCCAAATGGCTTGCCGCATGCAGAGCCAGAAGCGCAAGCGCAGCAAGGACTCAGTCTGGATTTCTTGGACTTTGGATCGGGTGACGCCGAAGGCCAGGGGAATATGGAGGGCGAGACCAACCCTGAATACAATGCCATGTCTGTACCATCCCTGGGCCATAATCTCGGCCAGAATGTTGGGATTGATTTGGGTTTTGGGATGGCTATGGACTTCCAGCATGACTGGAGTGAAAATCCTAACTATGATCTCTTGGAGGGTTATTTCTTTGGTGGATCGGGGGCTGGCCCTTCTGGAGGGGATGCTTAGATTTTTATTTCTTTCCTCAGGTATTTCATTTCTCAGTTACTACTTTATTTTGTCGGTTTGGTTTGTTCTATTTTACCCATCTCGTGTACTGCTTTCCTGTACTGCTATTTCAAGAGGACCGGTGAAAAGGATTGGTTTCGCAAGGGTTGTGTATATTTTTTGGATTTTCTTCTCACTTTATACCATATACACATACATACATAATATATATACGAAAATCTGCAAGGAATGAATTAATTGGCAAGGTGGAAGTTGTATACATGTAGCGGATGCCTTGGGCAGCAAAAACAAACACTCCCGCCTTTTTTTCAACCCGCCAACACACCAACCTTGAATGCCTCAGTAGATCTCGCTTCCCGTTGGTTGTGATCTACGCTTGGGCCTAACTGCCTAATCTCATCAGGTGCCCACTTCGCCCTTCTATTCCCCTTCTCTTCTCCCCTCTTCCCCCGGTTTCATTTAGAGAGATGTTCATTCGTCGCGAACACAACCGATCCCTGACCTTCTCCTACCAAGCCGAGATCTGATTAGCGCCGAGACGCTGCGGCCAACCGAGACCCCGAGCGTACACCAAGAGGCTCTGCTCTGCCCTTCTTTCGATCTGGAACGGACTCGCCTGCAACGTTTTGCGACGGAATCTGCCTTGCGCAGGCCGCGGAACATACCCTTCGTTTCCCTCCTGCCTGTCTAGACCTGTTTCGAAGGATTTGCCTTCGTGCAACGTTCTCGACCATACTCGTGGGTTGAGCTGAACTTTGTGAACTGGACATGCGTGGGACCGCAGATCGTTTGCTCGAACACCGACTATGCTCCTTGTGCCCGATACAGCCCCATAAACTCGCCGGAATCCCAGGATCAAGCTCAAGATGGTAAAATCCGACGTACGAAGGGATTACTATGCGGACCTCGGGCTACAGCCCAGCGCAGAGGCAGAAGACGTGAAGAAGCAATTCAGAAAGCTAGGTGAGCCCATGAATAAGTTGCGCGAATCGTTATGGAAGCATTCAGCTAACCAGGATGAAAGCGCTCAAGTACCATCCAGACCGGAACCCAGGACGAGAAGCCGAATTCAACGCGAAATTCCAAGCCAACCAAGCTGCAAACGAGATCCTCAGTGACCCCCAGCAACGGCTAAAATACGACACCGATCGTTTGCGCGCCGGCTACGGCAAGTTCTACGGACCCCCGAAGGCCAATACTCAACGCAAAACACAACCGTCTGCATGGGCTCGCCAATCGCCCACTTCTTCGGGCCCTCCTCCCCCAGACTGGGCACACCCAAAACAGCAGACTGGACCATCAGCCGGTGCTCGGCGGTACGCGTCGCATGCGCGTGCCGGTCAGCAACAATGGCAGAAACAGCAGGATGATGGGCAAACAAGGGCTGATGCTTTCCGCGGCTTTTCGAATATGAGAGGTTCTCATGGATGGCAAGGATTTGACCCCGCTACGGGTCGTGCTGCTGGTGCAGCTCCGGGACCCGGAGCACAGCGTCACCCATTTGGCAGTTCCCGGCCGAAATCCGCGTTTGAGACTTTCCAAAAGGCATATGCCAAGACAGACGCTCCCAAGAAGAAGCAAGGCTTTGCACCAGGAGCCGCTGGAGGAGATGAACCTATGGCCCGCAATACTTCTGCCTATAGCAGTAGCAGTCGAGCTGAACGACCAAGCAGCCAATACTTTGAGTCTGCTGTGCCGCCCACTGCAAAGAAACCAGCTGCTCCTGAACCGCCTCAGCATCCTTTCACGTCTGAGTATGAACGGACTAGTCGGGGCTATTCTCAGACTGGAAAGGGTGAGAGGACTTTCGTTTCAAATACTCCACTGGGACGATCAGAGAGCGTGCGTACACCTTCGGGATCGTACCACCCAAGTGCACGTCAACCATCGACACCTACGTCTGGTCGATCTGGGAGACACCGGAGTGCTAGCCCGAAGCCCACCACAACCCCCAATAACTATGACTCCACCAGTGCGAGTGAGTCGGAAGACGACGCTGACGACAGTGAATATGTGCCCCGGTCAAATGGACCCAAACCCAAAGCGGTGCCCAAGAGCCGCCTCCGAGCGCACCAAAAACTTGCCGATATGTACCGCCAGGAACGACCAGGCCCCGGAACCGGTGAGGATCCCTTTTCCTTTATAATTCAACGAAGTCTCGCTTTCGATGAGGATGAAATTCGGACAGCTCGAATGCTGCGATAAGGAGATATACATCTATGGACATCGATATGCTGACTGGAATTACCCCAAAAGGACACACCTCGGATAGCGCAGCTTTCCCCAAGGGATCGAACCGGACAGATCAGCAATACAAACCTTCGGGTTCTCCCTTCAGGGCCAAGTATGTTAGGGCCCCCTCTGCTTCATGTTACTTTCTCTGATATATTGAACGTACAGGAATGACCCGTCAACGCATACGGAGCGTCCTCAGTCTACTGTCTTTGGGCGTAGCAGCACAAATGACTTGCACAAGAAGTTCTCTGCCGAAGACTGGCGGGAGCATTTGGGCCAGTTTGATTTATTCGGTTCGGCTTCGGCAAGCAAGGAATCACTGCCAAGGTCGCCAAATTCGCAGAGTCGGGGACGTACGAATAACCGACGGGGTACGACACAGACATCAACTGGGTCACCTCTGCCAAATCCTTTTGGCCCTACGCCTTTCCATCAACCATCACACCAACAGCAGCAACAACCTACTCCCTTTGCACAGGCAAAGTTCTCCGCGGACTCGTGGGCTGAGCAGCTACGAAATCTGTCATGGGCCCCAGATGCCGAGAAAGCCCGGCAAACAAACCACCCTCAGTCTCGGAGCCCTAAAAAGCAGCCCAGGGCCACCAAGTTGCGCAGTACTCCACAGCCAGCGAATGTGGCAACTGAAGCAGATGAGGCTAAAGAAACGATCAATGGCGAGGGTTCTACCCAGCCGAATGGCACAGCAGCACCAGATGTTGAAGCAATGGATCTAGACTATGACCTCCCCACTCCGCTAGGTGTTCCGCCTGTATCAGCAAAGGTGCCCGTAGACGGATCAAGTGGTCCAGGCTCTGCTAGTGCAAGTTATCCAGATCTGGCTTCTCAGGCAGCGCCAGATGCACCTCCGGTCAAGAAGACCAAAACTCCCCCAAGAGCAGAGGGCTCCGCAGCAAATGCAGATGCCCGTGCCCCTCTCTTCAACCTCGAAAATCTCCGCAACACCGTCCCCTTCTCTAGTACAGCCGGCGGTGGCATCGAGAACCTGGAAGACGTCCACGCAACGCTCCCCTTCCAGTCACAAGCGAAGCAGCAAAACTCCAACAAACGCGATATCCGACCTCGAGAACTCCAACTCCCAAACCCACCCAAACGACCCTGGGCCCCCAAGCCCGCACCCCTCACCCCAACCTCCACACAACCCGTTCTCTTGCGCGACAAATGGAACTGGTACGTCTCCGCAATGGGCACATACATGCACGAATGGAACGCCTTCAACCGCCGCATGCTCAAGCACTTCAACGCGCGGCAAGAAGCGAATGAAACAGGCCTGGCGCCAGGCTGGATCAGTGCAGTCGGCGACTCTTCACGTCTGAACATCAACGACGCAGATGATGACACTGACAGCAATGGTACCAGTGGCAAGACCAAAATCCGCGAAGATGCCGATGATGCTCTCGACGAGTTCCTTGTTCCTGGTTCCTCGAAGGGCGGATTTAGTGCGTATCTTCGTGGCGTCGAGGAGGATATCCAGGTGCGTAAGCATTGGGATGTTGCTTGTGAGATGCATCGCGAGTGTATACTTGATCTGGGTCGGTTGAGGGAGTGGATTCGGAATGGGGGGAAGGTTGTTTAGGTAATTGATCCTCCTTTATTGGATTGATACATGATGCTACTCGGATGTACGATGAATGGGAAAAGACAAAGAAAAGAAGATGGCAGCTGGCATGTGGCTAATTATTTGGTTTGGCGTTTGCATGGTTGGGCTTGGCTCTGCAGTGACTGATTCATATTCAGTATTCGATTCAGTATTCGGGGAGTTTGCTCTGGTTTGATCTGGTCCAGTGTCTGTACTGCCTTTCTGCTGTTGTCTTTTTTTACACCTCCATTTGAATCTTCTTATTATTCTCTTGTTCGCGATGCATGATCGGCTTGGTGTTTTTGTGAATACCCGGGATTTTTACCATATCTCCATAGATATATCTGATACCATCAGGTTCTTTCAGTCTTCGATTTGTTGGTTCTTGTAGTGTCAGGGCATGATATATCTAGTATCAACTTTCTCGTTTCTCACTTGGTAAGATCATAACCAGCAATGCAACCTCTACTTTGCAAACATTGCCTTTTCGCCTAAGTTGTTTCTGCGGCTCTCTAACATTCGGCTTTTCCTTATTCAAATAACGCTTGAAACAAGTGGCGCCTTAAGCTCCTTTCAATTGGTACTAAAAGGGACGTATCTAATATAAACATCGTAGTACGATATAAGGTAGGGTTTTGGTACTTTGTAAAGAAATCAAGCTATTGTGCCAATACCAAACCACCGCAGAACGGAGTACAAGTGATCAGTGTCCATCAGTTCTATATACAGTATGAAGTTGAACTGCTTACATGCACAAGCTCTGAAAACGGTCATCATACTTGGGGAAAATGGTTGACCACCTGCAGCCAACCTGCAGCCGAATCAATAGTCAATCGCATACCGATCACAATCCCAGGGTGATCACTCCTAGAAAGGGCGCCCCTGTAATAATGTTTTGTGGTGGCCCCTGGCACTCACAGGGACCGACGCAAGGGATAAAAAAGACAGATGGCATCTCCTTGCACAAACAAGTCATTTCGCCCGCAACTTCAAAGTGGTTGAGATTAACAACAATCTCTCTTCTCCTATCTAGTACCACGAGATCTTGGACTATCAACTGCGCCATCATGTACGGCCTGAAACAACTATCGCTTCTGAGCTTGATGCTTCTCTCAGTATCGGCCGCGAAAAAAGATCCCAAAAGAACACTTGTATGAGTCTCCACCTCAGAACACTGGATGTTTCTTGTTAACACAGTCGCGCAGGTTGGCATCGAGACAGCGGAGAAGAGCCGCGGTGTTGACGTACCACTGAATGAATGCCACGAGCTCGAGGAAGAGTAAGCCGAACTATCAACCATACGCAGACCAAGGCTAACGAATCATACAGAGACGTTCTCACGATTTCCCTGAAAAGGCCTTGCCGCCTCTTCACGTAAGTCCGAGGACTCGAACAAAGGGAAAAAAGCTAACAAGACAACAGTGGCCCCTTATGCACAGGTCACAACACGTTCCTCAGCCCCGGCGCGCACTCTTCCGAGGAACCGATCCCCGTTATTGAGTCGATCTTCTGCCAAACATCATTTTAGGGGCATAACGGGAATTTGTGGAATCATTGCTTTCTATAGTTCTCACCTGGTTTGAACTGGCTTGTATTATCATTGAACCTTTTTTCTATTGCTAAATCTCCAACGTGACTTCTCATATCAGTCCGGGACATCACTTACTACCACATTAATGAAACATTTCATTACTTTGCAAAAGATCATCGTCTCCAGTTACCACTACTGGTCATCTCACTATGGCACCACCGTAACGCAGACCCACCTATCGGAAGCAACGTATTTCCTATCGATCACATACGAGTATGGATGAGCCTATATTCGTCAATCTTGCATTTCTATCATTCAAATGTGTTATAATGCGCATATCTATAGCGAGGCCTCCTCCTCGTCCACAATCAAAACCTTGATACTACCATTGCTAGTATCAGCGCAAAGATGCAAAGCATCCTGCGCCTTTTCAAGAGGGAAGACATGGGAGACAAGCATCTTCAAGTCCAAAATACCACCGCTCAAACAGGCAATGGCCGGAGGCCATGTATCACGGTAGCGGTTAATGAAGCGAAGGCCAATCTACCAAAGTCAACAAGAGCACAATTCACCCGGGAATTAAGAACTCACCTCGGCAAGGGACAAATGCATAAAGGGCAGGTTATTCATAATAGCCTTGCCCACGCCAATAACCATAACAGTCCCTCCTCGGCGTGCAGTATACGCAGCAGTACACACACTGCTCTCGACGCCCGTACACTCAAGCACAGTCTCCGGCGCAACATACTCCCGAGATCCAAAGAGCGCGCGAATAGCCTGCGCATTTCCCTGAGCATCCTTCGTGCGATCAACCTGGTAGGTAATACAAGAAGAAACAAACTCCTTGGCAAAAGCCAACCGAGCAGGTTCGAGGTCCGTGACAACAATAGGATGAGCTCCCGAGGCGCGCGCAGCAGCCAACGCAATTAACCCGATAGGACCAGCTCCGCAGACTACCACACCCCGACCAAGTGACAGACCGGCTGATGTGATTCCGTTCATGACAACAGACAGGGGCTCGAGGAGAGCACCTTCGGCGAAAGTCACGTTGTCAGGTAGCTTATGCAGCCATTTCGCTGGGTGGTTCTTATACCGCTGCATCGTGCCTTCGTATGGGTAGACGCCGGCAAACTGGACGTCTTCGCACAGGTTGTATCGTCCGTCGTCGCAGAGGAAGCAGTGCTCACATGGAACGCCAGGTTCGACAGCCACTCTGTCGCCTATTCGAAGTGTATTAGCGCCTAATGTCGAGCGTTTCCATGCGTAATATTGCCATTGGATATACATACCAGGCTTTAAGTGGGTAACGCCCTCGCCGCATTGCAGTACAATACCCGAGGCTTCGTGGCCAATAATGCAGTCGCCTTCGAACACTAACGAGCCAATACGCCCAGTCTTCCAGAAATGAATATCTGAACCGCAAATTCCGGTCGCTTTGATGTGAACTAGGGCCTCGCCTGCCCTTGGGGCGTAGATGGGTGCTTCGACTGATTTCAGCTTGTGATCGGCTGTTACTTGCAGTGAGGGATTTGGGTGCGAGGCTTTGATGGCGACGCGATCGCTCACTTGTGACTTTGTTGGTGCTGCCTCCAAGTTGTTCTGATCGACGAGTACTGAGGGAGCCATTTTTATTGACAAAAGTTACAGAAAGAGGAAGAGCTGTTCTTAAGTGTTAATGACCACTTGATTCAGTAGGTTGTGGCTCGATATACCCGTTCTGTTTTGTGGGGCCACCGGTTTTGTGGAGTTGGCGACAGTCGGGGGTCGCGGGGGATCGGGAATTTAGTGAAGTATTTACATAGTGCGACATAGTAGAGGGTTCTTGGGGGTAGGGGAATCATGCAGCTCTTACTCCGGACATTTCACTTATATTGAAGGCAGGTACATCTATAGGTATAGGTATACTTCGGTATCACCAAACCCTAAGTCACCGGACTCTCATAATATTGAAAATAGCGTCTAAACACCAGGTCGCGACTGCTAGGGTCTCGATAATCAAAATGACGCATTCACGCCTGGTCTGCTTCATCCCGAAACCTCAAAGACAACTCCGATGTCTTGAGGGGCGAAAGATGCCCTGTTGGGCGGGGCTGACTATAACCTGATTAGGAAATATTAAGCATCACCGCGTGCATTATTTGAAGGAGCTCCCCTGCAGCTTTGGATTTCGAAGTTTCGCATTGTACATTCGCTCTATACATCCTGACTGTCGAAATTCAGAACGGCATCAGCCACAAGTCGGCCTTGCCTTTGGTGCAGAAGCTATCCAAGGATCATGACTTGGTGCTCAAGACATTCCGGTTGCTGATTGCCGACCTTTGCCAGC
>ERZ1673737.2614-NODE-2614-length-14802-cov-4.460568_pt1 | contig 14802 bp, 13 predicted proteins | sample MGYA00580211_ERZ1673737 | MGnify/ENA primary metagenome ERZ1673737 (study PRJEB41218, sample SAMN15661789) | gut metagenome | host: Homo sapiens | place: Canada: London | collected 2015-08-20/2019-03-30 | study: EMG produced TPA metagenomics assembly of... | reverse complement strand
GTCAATTGCACTCACCCAGAACCAGAACATCATCTCTACAAAGGCAAAGGTAAAGACCACACGGTTCTTCAATCGGTCCAGGCCACCCAGAGCTGCAGCGGAGGTATAAGACGAGGCCAGGATTTCACCCCTGCCGGTATAAATAAACAGCGCGAGGCCCGCGTACACAAAGAACCGGCACGCAGCAACGCCAATCCAGACACTCCAGTAGACAGTCAAGGACTTGGTGATATACTCGGGCAGGCTCTGGAGGACCTGCAGGTCCTCGGCGGGGAGGTTACCATTACGCAGAGGGCGAATATATGGAAGAGCTTGGTCGAGTGCTTCGTGGAAGGGGAGGTTGGATAAGAGGACGAGGTCGATGAGAGCTTCGACGAAGAGGAGCACGGCACAGAAGGTGAATGGGGATTGTTGCGGGCTTGAAAGGGATGGGAAGTCCTGGAATAGATATGTTAGTATCAAAAGTCACTTGAATTGGAGTCCAGTCCAGTCTACTGGAGCTGGAGAGCTAGGATGTTGGTGCCTACAATTTTCAAGGCTTCTCCCATCATAAACACGAAGTCGGAGTCAGTGATCAGCTCTGGGTTTTTCACCAGGTACCCGGCGACCACGACCAGGAGGATGCCATGCACCTGAATGAGAGTTTTGGAAGAGACGAATACCATGTTGGGCGAGCAATGGCAGAAGAAGTTGGTAAGGGACAGATAGATGTCGGAGACTGGAGTTGGTCCGAGTGTTTGTTCTCAAGGCATGTGGGGAAAAAAGCATCACTTCCCCCACCGCAGCTTAACGATTCGATCTGATTTACGACTGATGCCTCACTGACCAGAGATAGAAGACGCCCTGATACAGAAGAGCTCCAACTACAATCCGCGACAATGGCCGATCCACTCTTCAACACGGAGCGCCATGTCAAATACTACCTCCGATGCCTAAAGACCTTCCTACCGTCCGCCTACACCTCCAATGACTCCAATCGCATGCTCCTCGGCTACCTAACCCTCTCAGGACTGGACGTCCTCGGTGTCCTGCAAAGCAAAACCACACCGGAAGAGCGACAAGGATACATCGACTGGCTCTACCACTGCCAAGTGCCAACGGGCGGTTTCCGCGGGTTCCCAGGCACTGATTTCGGACCGGACAAGCGAAACAAAGACAATGAAGCTTGGGACCCTGCAAACGTCCCCGCGACGTTCTTTGCGCTGGTCAACTTGCTCATTCTGGGGGATGACCTGTCGCGTGTCAAGCGCCGGGAGTGTCTCGAGTGGCTTCCCAAGGTGCAGCGCGCGGACGGAAGCTTTGGGGAGCTTGTTGGTCCTGATGCGGGTGTAGGGGGAGCTCGCGATTTGAGATATTGCTGCTGCGCGACTGGAGTGCGGTATATCTTGCGTGGACGAATTGGAGCTGGGCTTGAGGATGTGCCGGATATTGATGTGCCGGGGTTGGTCTCTTTTATTGAGGAGTGTCAGGTAAATTGAAGCTGTCTGGGCTGGTTCGATGTGAGGTACTGATGCGCATGGACTAGACGTACGACGGTGGCATGGCCGAGTCTCCTTTCTGCGAATCGCATAGTTCGTGTCTCCCTCTCTGCTACGGTCGACCTTTCTAACTGAGTACTTAGGTGGACATACATATTGCGCAATTGGGTCGTTGGACTTCTTAAGCCGCACATCTCCTGATCTTAAATCAGTACCGCTACTATCAGCCGGGTCTGACAAGTTTGAGTCTTTGATTGCATGGCTGGCCTCAAGGCAGACGGTCCAACTGGAAGATGAGAATGAAGATAACTCCGAGAATGAAGTACCCAAGGCCACCGAGGGAGTATCTCTAGACGATAGAGTCCAAGGGCTGCCCAATGTCGAACCACTGGAGGCCGACACAATATCATGCGCCGGATTCAACGGCCGATGCAATAAATTTGCCGACACTTGTTATTCATTTTGGAATGGAGCGACACTGATGGTATGTTCCGCTATGAACTCCCAGCTCTTGGGCTTTTACTGACACCACATTCAGATGCTGGATCATTATTCTGTGATTGACGAAGTTCGCAACCGTCGATACTTGCTCGAAAAGACCCAGCATCTCGTTGGTGGATTTGGAAAAGGGCCCGGGGATCCTCCAGGTAAGGCTAGTCGACCTACATAAAGACCTCGCTGACCAAACAGATCTGCTTCACTCATACTTTGGCATGGTTTCCTTGGCTTTCCAGGGCGAAGCAGGCCTCAACCCCGTCGATCCCACAATGGGCGCCAGTAAACGTACAGTTCAACACCTTGAATCGCTGCCTTGGTGGCAATAGAAGTATATAACACCATATGACGTTGGTTTCAGCCATTGATTAACTGGCCTATGTCAGCGGGTATGGGCCAATAGGTACAGCTGCCTAAATTAATCGGGCGTAGGCGTACATGTACAGCTACGCAAGTAACTTAAGGGATCGGTGAACAGATGAGAAAGAAAGTTTAGGCCGTAACTTATATCCAAGGATGATCTTCCCTGATTTTAGTTGTTTTTAGCTAGAGGAAAGTTGGGGGAAAAAAAAAATAGATGGGGTCGGGAGACCGGAGTCAGGATAGGGGTGATATAACTGAAGTACACTAACGGGGTACACTTAAGTACAATTGCATAAGTTAACTTAGAAGACGCTTAAGACTAAAAAAAGGAGACGTTCGAGTCCCGAGTCCCCACACAGGTCCACGTTCCCGTTGACGTCTTGGAAACTTTGTATTGAATCCTTAACAACTTCTCGACCTTTCCAGCCTCTCCCCCCTTTCATACCCACACCTCCCGTGTCCCGTTGAATGGCAACACCCGGCCCTCCGACCACTTCCATCCGGTCACCCTTGACGCGCAGAGACTTCCGCGATTGACACAACCTGGCAATTACACATGCCGCCCCGAACGAGAGCGGGGGTTCAAAGCCAGAAACAAAAGGAAAAGGTGAGGATGCACAGCTCCGCAGCTCTCCCGCACTTTGCGGCCTTGCGGAGGAGCGTTGCGCGGAGTCCATGAACGTGTGGCTAACTGTCGGATCTCAACTACAGCTTGCAAGCTCCTACAATGAACTTCTCGAGTAAGCGGTGCCTTCGGTGCAGGTCTCGGTGGGATTTGCGCTAACACGATGCGTCTACAGGGAGTTCTCGTCCAAGGATCTCCGGAGTGTAGGCAACTATACACTGGGGAGACTCATTGGAAAGGGGTCCTTTGGCAAGGTCTATCTCGCGTCACACAAGCTCACCAATGGCTCCAAGGTAATGATTTGGAAGAACAAGATCGCCAGGAAATGCTGATCAGTCGATAGGTGGTGCTCAAGTCCTCCAGCAAGGAGGACACCAACCTCGTGCGCGAGATCCATCACCATCGCCAATTCCTCCATCCCCATATTGCGCGGCTATACGAAGTGGTGGTGACCGAGAGCCTGGTCTGGCTCGTGCTTGAATATTGTCCTGGTAGGTCGTGTGCTTGACAGAAGGGGCCTAGGGGAAAGAGCTATACTGACGGGGGACTGTTTAGGTGACGAACTCTATAATTACCTCCTTCGCCACGGCCCGTTACCGGTAGAGAAAGTGAAGCGGATCTTCACGCAGTTGGTGGGAGCCGTTGCGTATGTCCACAGCAAGTCCTGTGTTCATCGTGATCTCAAGTTGGAGAACATCCTTTTGGACAAGCAAGAAAATGTGAAGCTCTGTGATTTTGGATTTACGCGCGAATACGAAGGAAAGGCCAGCTATTTGCAGACCTTTTGTGGGACGATATGCTACAGTGCACCCGAGATGCTCAAGGGAGAGAAATATGCTGGCGAGAAGGTGGATGTTTGGAGCTTGGGAATCATCCTCTATGCGCTGCTTGCTGGCGAGCTACCATACGATGATGATGACGACCAAGTCACAAAAAGGCGGATTTTGGCAGAGGAGCCCACTTACAATGACAAGTTTCCAGATGATGCCAAGGCATTGATCAACCTGCTCCTATCAAAACGGCCATTGATTCGGCCAAGTCTAGATGAGATACTTGCGCATCCTTTTCTCTCGGAACATGCCCCTGAACAGCTTGCCATATTGAAAATTCCAAGGCCTTCACCATTCGCCACGCCGCTGGAGAAGACCACCTTGCAGCGGATGAAGAGTGCCGGTGTCAACATCGACGAAGTTATTGAGAATGTTCTGGCTCAGCGGTGTGACCCACTGGCTGGATGGTGGGCGCTACTGATTGAAAAAGAGCAGCGCAAGGAACGAAAGAGGGAACGCAAGCGTCGCGAGCGGGAGGTTGAGGCTAAGAATCTGCGTCGTCTTAGCGCTGCTAGCAGTCGTCTGGAGAAGCGGTCATCGGCTTTGATGGACGTCGAAGAGGAAGGTCAGGCAAATTTGGGATTGCGTGAACGTGGAAGACGGGACAGACGAAGCTTACCATCGCAACTGGCAGTTCCGGAACTTCCTGCGCTTCCTGAACCGCTACCGGTGTTTCCACCCGAGGCGACTACACCACCGTTGCCCATTGATAAAGATTCCATACGATCCCACGGCTCGTCACGACGCCGTCCAGTTCCCCCGCCCAAAGACCGACGTCGATCGCGGCCCAGCATGCTGCATGTTAGTGCATCGCAACCGGAGTTGACACAGCACCATGGTATCTTCCGACGTCGTACCAGCCGCCGCCATCAGTATCCAATTCTCAGCCAGCTGGCCTCTCTTAAGCACTGGTTTGTGGAATCAGCAAAAAGAGCACGGTCTCCGCATGCTAAATCAAGCAACTCTCGCAAACTGTTTTCTGAAAAGTCGAGTCCGGCGAAAAGTCAGGACACTGGGAAAAAACCGGCGACTTTGTCGTCTCCGGCAACTGAAATCCCGGGGGAAGAAGTGGTGACACCAACCCAGATCAAACGAATCTCCGGTGCCAGCAGTCTCGCTCCCAGCAGTGCTTCATATCGCCAGAACCGACACTCCTACCCTCGCCAGCCGCGTCCATTGAATACGGGTCACTCCAGTCATCGCAACTCTCTTTCGCCTTCCCCCATCACACCACGCGGCTCCTATAGACGTTCATCCGCTGGGCTACGAGGACGCAAATCCACGTCGTCCTCGGTGTCCTCAATTCGCAGCATTCACCATACTCGCGCTCACTCCAAGGCATCATCAATTTCCTCTAATAGCGTGGATACAGTATCAACACCCACTGCCAGAGCCTCTAAATCACCCCACTCATCTATCAAAGTTCTGCCTACCACACCGGGTGCCTCTGCTCGTTTCCCAAGCAATATTCGGTTGGTAAGAGGACCGGGTGGAGCACCTCGAGAACTGGCCGATCACGATCAAATGCCCTCAGCGTTCAATGAGGTCGCACCATCACCACTATTGTACTCGCCCTCGTCCAGCCTGGTGTTTGCGCGACGAAAGAGATCTGCGTTCAAGGGCCCTATGATCCATACAAGTAATTTGATGGGCGGTGGAGTGGCCAATTCACCCGTTCCCGGCCAGTCAGTAAACACCAGCGAGCCTAGCATTACGGCAGGTCGGCCTGTTGCACGCAAGAGCCAAATCATCGAAGAAGAGGAAGACGTGGATAGAATCGAAGAAGACGTCGAAGAAGTCGATGGCGATGGGTTTGTAACTGATCCTGGCACGCCAGGCGATGCCGTCAGTCCCTATGACCATCTCGAACACGCCACCCCGAGAGTCTCCATCGACCGGGAGGCTGGATCTCCCTCGGGTGGAAAATCGCCGCTTGCCCCTACGCCGGGTCTTGAAAACAGTCCGCTTCGGCCTCCTCGCTCGTCTTCTTTGCATTCGCCAACCGACGTCGCAGAGGACAAGCTAGCGACAGCCGAGTGACCGGTTCTCGACTCGACAGCTTTCTCTACATGACAGTTGCTTTGCTTTGCATTCCATGCGAGCGTTTCTCGCGTTCATACCACGATATCTCCTTTCTATGTTCGGTTAGACGATAGATCTTTTATACCCCCACTTACACAGCGTTCCCTGCCTTTCCATTTCCTTCAATTGATCCATCGACACTTCATTGGACCTTATCCAATGAAGTGTCCTGCCCTCTCTCGTTCATCTTTCTCTATTATCTCCTACTTCACGAAGCGCCTGTCCTCTGCTCTATCGAGGTTTCTTATAATCTTCACGACTCGACTCTCGCTTGATCACCATGCTCTCTGATTATACATCATTCCTGTTTATCCCATAGAATACTGTTTATCCTGATCGTTTCGGTCAGTTTTATATCATCGCCAGAATACTTGCATGACGATATGGCATATTTGAATAGCATTCCCTGATTTATAGACGAAAAGATGTCCACATGCCAAGAGGTTAGGGTGGGCCCACGAGGTAAAACGGTTGATACTTCGAACCACCACCCGAATACATACATGTCCTCTATATAACATGGAGACTCTGAAATTAGTTAGTAAATCCCTTGATATCTTGGGACCTCATTGAATCCTGAAAGGTTTAGTCAGCAATCAGGTCATCTGGGACATTACAACTAGAGAGACTGCGAGGGAGGGTTTTGAGGGTGAATAGTGTAGGCCAGTACCCCTGGATAGCGAAAGAGCTGCCTCTATTCTAAGGCCGACATTGCCGAAGTTCAATTTTGCGTTCACGTACGAGGTGCATCTCCATATTGTGACCATACCCTTGGGGGGAGGGTTTAGAGGTTCATTTTGTCACGCATAATAACATTGATTGAATCACGATTGAATCCTAGCGTCCTTGATTCCCTTTGACGATTCCATCTGGACTTCCTAGAAGGACTTATGTCCTGTTTGCGTCCATGGCTCCATTGAGTGTCTCTGGACAAGTATTTCGTGTCTCATAAGATCATTTATTATCCCTCTATAAATAGAAGACTTAAGCGAGTGAAGCAAGTCCCGAAGCATCCACTGGGAAGCTCTTCAAGGGCAATATCAAATCATACCCTACCGCTCCACATGAACGGCCTCGTGCTTCTCATCAACAGTTGTAGTCGCCTCGTGAGTACCCATAACAGCCTCCTCATCTTTGCTATCCGGCCCCTCAAGACCAAGTGTGCTCTCGCCAACTTTGTCAACCGTGCTAACATACGAAGGAACGAAGTTGACGGCGACGGCGTAGGTCCAGGCGACGACCATGAACTGGGGTTATTGTTAGCAATGAGCCAAATAGTAGTAGAATAGGAAGCCATACCATAGTCGGAACGATAAATGCAAACCCAGTATCATTGCGCATATCAGCAACATGACCCAGAATCGGAGGCACAATAGCACCACCACAAACACCACCGACGAGGAATCCAGAGCCACGCTTATAATGGCGTCCAAGGCCGCGAATACCCAGGGCCATGATCGTAGGGAAGCAGACGGACTCGAAGAAGAGTGTCAAGAAGAGCATGGCTGAAGTTCAAGATTAGTATCAAATTGCATCAACCGATAACCTTTGAGGCAAGCACTTACCAATACCGGACTGCTTTGTCTGTGTCACCGAAGCTGCGAGGAACGCTACCGTACATGACAGATAAACCAGGAAGACCCAGCGAGCCTTGACATACTTCATAATACCCGAACCGAGGAACCGACCAACTGCAAAAGCACCCTGCGCTCCGGCGAGGTACTTAGCAGCAGTGGCATTGGATGTACCCGGCCAGGTCTCGGTGGCATAGTTGATGAAGTAACCGGCGATGGCGACTGAAGTATGGATCAGCATACGAAACAACGAAAGAAGACAATGGATAGGAAGGAGCTATAAACCCGAGCAACATACCCTGCGCTCCAGTATAAGTAAACTGCGAAAGTGTCGCATGGAACAGCTTATAATGCTTCCAGAACGGCTTATCCTGCTCATCGACATGAGTCTGCGCAACCTGGAAAGCCATATCCTCATCGGTGACTTCAGGAATATTCGAAACGAAAAACACAGCCGCAAGGCAGAATACAAAGATTCCAATGGCCAGGTAGACCCATTGCACGCGCTGCAGAGCGGCGACATCATCCGAAGTTTCAGTGAAGAAAGCATAAGAGCCCAACACAGGGCCAACGACAGTCCCAATTGCATTAAAGGCCTGGGCGAAGTTGATTCGAATCTCAGAGTAGCGGGGCGGACCACAGACTAAACAGAACAAGAAAGTATGATTAGCACGAGTCTTTTTTCAGACTGTTTGTGGCATTGCCATCTCACCCGTTAGATATGGATTGGCTGCCGTCTCCAGTGAGCCTAGTCCCGATCCAATGACAAAGGTTGCACCGCAGAAGCCACCGAAGGATTGATGAAGACCCGCCGGCCACATGCATAGAGCGCCTATGCCATAGAGAACCAGACCGAAGATGAAGACGGCTTTGTAGCCATAGTGGCGGAGGATCCAGTTTGCGTAGCCGAGCGAGGCTAGGGGATACGCGCTAGGGTTGTTAGTTAAACTGACGTCGGGTGGAATATGTTGACGTACCCAAAGTAGGCTGCTTGGAGGCCAGAAGAACGTCCCCGGTCAATGTGGAGGGTGTTTTGGAAGTGTTTATTCAAGGTATCCAGTAACCCATAGGCGAAACCCTACTGGAGATGAGCCTAGTCCATCCAGGATGCTTGTCATAGCCACATACCCACAAAAAGAACAGAATCGTCACTAGTGTTAGCGGCCACAAACTCTGGCGTAGAGTCAAAGTAGCCGCCGAGGTAGTCTTTTTGTTGTCAGTGCGCAAGCCAGAACGGCTATTCATAAACTCCTTGAAGCCCATGACGAGTAGCGGAAGATCAGATGGAAACCGAGAAGAAAAAGACCAAGTCAAACAAGGGTCATCACGCGGTATTTGAACAAACAAGCGCATGTAACATCCATCCAACTGCTCCGCAACTCTACACTTTCCCCAGTCCGGGGAAGCCAAGTGGTGATCCCTGGGGTAAGTTGACTTCGACCACTCAAGTACGCGGAGTTGCCCCGATACTTCACTTCAAGTTCATCCCCGCTTCAAAACACGGGATGGAAGTGGCTGTGGCGTCAGTGTTGCATTGTTTTCAGCCTGAATGCGGGATATCATTCCGGTGGCACTCGGGTGATTGTGTCCCGCGTACTTTTATACTCCAACATCTAAGAATTTGGTGCCTTATGGTAAGGTGTCCAGCTAACCTTGGAAGCTATTCAATATAGCCCTATGAGATTGATCTGGCTACCACGATCCAAGGTTATTCTTCAGTGATGTTAATAAGTGAATACACTACATTACAGGGGACTGGAGAGTTGCTGGAACATCAGGCGCTACTAGGACATTCACACCGTTCAATAAATATTCAACCGCTCGAGTTGACAGCAAAGAGAAAAGAACAGAAAATGTTGTAACGATCGTTACATACTCGATCTTTCATTTCAAGGTCTTTCTATGGGCATGATAGCATGTCATAAGTGGCACATCTATCTCTATTCACACTCTCTAGCACCGGCCAAAGAACCCCGGGAGAAAAGATGGTATTTATCCTCCTGTATATCTTTCCTTTAAGCCCGCTTGGGCTTACCGGCGGCGCCGTTAGCGGCCGGAGAGACGGGAACACGGGTGTTGTAGAGGCAACGCTCAGCGAACTTGAGGAACTCATCAATCAGACTGGATTAGGGGTTAGCAATAGCTCTTTCGAACATTGAAGAAATTGTCACTCACATAACTGGCGCACTGATAACCAAGACTGCCTGCCATTCGGTCCAGTTCAGGGGCAGAATTGAGAACAGATCCTGGAGGAAAGGAATGTAGAGAATGGCAAAGTGAAGGGCCATGGACAGAGTGATGGCATAGACCAGCATGGGGTTGTTGCCCAGGAAGAAAGTCAGAAGAGACTCGCTGGAGGACAGGGCGTTCATGGCGTTCAGCATCTCAATCACCACGAGGATGGAAAGAGAGACGGTGGATGCAGACTTGGCCATGTCGTTGCTGAACATGTCGCAACCAATTTCGGGGAATTGAGCAGAGCACTTGTGGAAGTGGGACTAGGAATTTGTTAGACACACAGAACGAATATCTGGAATATGGCAACTTACCAACTGCCAGAAAGTGATGTGGGGTCCCTCGGGGTTGTAGATAAACCACCAGACGTAACCAAATACGGTGGCAGCGCCGACATAAATACCGATAACCATGTAGCGGAACAACAACCAACCGCCGACGAGAGCCTCGTCACGGCGGCGGGGAGGGCGCTTCATAACGTCATGGTCCGGAGGGTTGAAAGACAGAGCAGTGGCGGGAAGACCATCGGTGACAAGGTTAACCCACAAGAGCTGGACAGGAACCAGAGCCTCGGGCATGCCCAGAGCAGCAGTCAAGAAGATAGACACGACCTCTCCGATGTTGGACGAGATTAGGTAGCGGATGAACTGTTGAGTGTTGCTGTAGATTGAGCGACCTTCCTCGACGGCAACGGCAATGGTAGCGAAGTTGTCATCCGCGAGAACCATATCAGCAGCCATCTTAGCGACATCAGTTCCAGTACCCATGGCGACACCAATGTCGGACTTCTTCAGAGCGGGGGCGTCGTTGACACCATCACCGGTCATGGCAACGACATGGTTCATAGATTGGAGGATATCAACCAGCTTGGACTTGTGGCTAGGCTCAGTACGGGAGAAAAGCGAGGCAGTCTGAACAGCCTTCATCTGTTCGCCTTCGCTGAGGTTATCGAATTCGCGACCAGTGTAGCTCTTGCCAGTAAGATCCTCGTTAGCACCAAACACGCCAATGGCGCGGCAGATGGACTCGGCGGTGTTTGGGTTGTCACCAGTGATGACAATAACACGGATTCCGGCGGCGTGACACTTCTTGATAGAATCGGCAACCTCAGGACGAGGGGGGTCCAACATTCCAACTAGACCAACGAGAGTCATATCCTGTTCCAGCTTGGCGTAGTCCTCGGTAGTGGTGGCGTTCTTCAAAAGAGGGTTACCAGAGACACCACTGACATTCGCAATAGCCATGACACGGAGACCGCTGTTACCGTACTCAACCACCTCCTCGCTGAGAAGCTTCAAGTGGTCCTTGGTCATAGGGACACGAGTTCCGTCGGCGCCTTGAAGGACGTGAGTGCAGCGTTCGAAGATAGTTTCGGGAGCACCCTTAACCAGCAATTTCTGATCCTTGCCCTCGCCAACGAGGACGGACATGCTCTTACGGTCGCGAGAGAACTCATAGGTAGCCTTGAGAGGAAGACGGGACTCGTAGTGAGCACTAGCGGCATGTATTCTTTCAGACGCAGGGAGGCGGTAGAGCTTCTGGTTCAGGGCAGTGTCGGTGGATCCAATCTTCTCGACCAGGACACGAAGAGCTCCCTCGGTGGGCTCACCGATACTGGAGAAGACTCCGGTCTTGGGGTCATGGGAAAGAGTAGCAGCGTTGCAAATGGCAGTGACCTCGGCCAATTGTTCGATAGTCGAAGAAGAGACAGCCAGGTTTTCGACGACCTTGCCATTCTGAGAGAGTCTGCCCTCGGGGGTGAAAGTGGTACCTTCGACATCAATTTCCTCAAAGCCGTTGCCGGAGTTGGACAGGTATACCATCTTCTCCACGCTCATCTGGTTGGTGGTCAATGTTCCAGTTTTGTCAGAACAGATAACGCTGCAGCTACCAAGGGTTTCAACAGATGGAAGAGACCGGACAACGGCATTCTTCTGGGCCATCTTACGAGTACCAAGAGCCAGACAGGTGGTGATGACCACTGCCAGACCCTCTGGAATAGCTGCAACACCAAGGGAGACAGCAATCTTCAGGTAGTAGATAGCACCCTTGGTCCAACCACCGAAAGCAGGATCGTTGAAGTTCTCATAGTTGATAACCCAAACCAGGACACAAATGACGGTAATAACCTTGGCCAACATGTCACCGAAGTCGTTCAACTTCTGCTTCAGGGGGGTCGGCTCAGAGATTTGGGAAGTGATGCTTTCGTGGATGTCTCCAATAGCAGTCGAGCCACCAGTCAAGACAACAAGGGCAGTAGCATGGCCATTTACCACGGTAGTACCAGAGAAGAGCATGTTGACCTGGTCCTGCTTGACAGCCTGCTGGTCCTTAATAGCCTTGGTCTCCTTGCCAACACTCTCGCTCTCACCAGTCAGAATAGCCTGGTCAACACGGAAGCTGTTGCTGTGGATAGCGAGCAGTCGGCAGTCAGCGGGAACACGGTCACCCACGGCGATCTGGATCACGTCTCCGGGGACCAAGTCCTCGGCCTTGACGCGGCGAGCTTTTCCATCACGAACGACCTTGGCCTCGTTGGCCGAGTATTCCTGAAGAGCCGAGATTGCCTTCTCCGCGCTGCTTTCCTGGGTGACTCCGACGACGGCATTGAGAATAAGGATAGTGAGGATCTGTAGGTTTGCCAATTGGTCAGCACGACTGATCAAGTCAGAATATAGACAACAAATCACGTACAACGACAGGGTCCACGAATGCAGTCCAATCATCGCCCTCTTCGAAGAGAGCGAGCACAAACGACACGGCGGCCGAACCAAGAAGGATAAGGACAAGCTGATCCTTGAATTGCTCCAAAATCAGCTCCCACATAGGGGTTGGGGGCTCGTCGGCCAGTGCTAAATAAAGCGTCAGGTCAATGCTTCTCTGGGGTCGGTGTGGATGTCGACTCACCGTTCGGCCCATATTGCTTTCTGAATTCCGCGACCGCATCTTGGGACAGACCAATTTGCTCGGTCACCTTGAAGTACTCCAGCGATTCCGCTGGAGTGCGGAGAAATGCATTCTCCATAATGGCTGAGCTCAACGGCAGAAACGTTCAGGAAAATGTAAACAAGAGAAAAGAAATGGGAGTCCTGTTTAGATTAGATACATAGGGTGTGTGCAACCCAAATAGACGAAGCCGGAGAAAGAGAAAGAAAAGAGCGAAGAGTGCCGGGAAATAGATCGAAAGCCGAATGGGGAACCTCCAGTGGTCCAGTGGGGGACGAGGCACAACGTGTTCTCATTGCTTCCAGGTGCTGAGTAAGCTGCCAGGGGTCACAGGGCTGCAGGGCTGAAGTGCGGGTCAACTGCAATTCTCCGCTTTGCTGCTCTTTTTCCCCCTGGACTTTGATTGATATAACTCTTTATATAATCCATTTCTATGCCGGAAGCTGTGTTCTCTATTCTCTCCCCTTCTAGGATCTCTCTCAAAGAGCCTCGTGGCTCTATAGCGTCATGGATACCATTCCCCAGCTTGCCTGCTCACACTTGAAATGACTTATGGGGGCGTCACTAGGCTGCATCGTTCTTTGCCTATCGGATGGTCAGTTGTGGGTAATCTCTCTCCTTGGCGGCTTGGTGCTTGGAAGGTCTGAAAGGGACACCGCTGTCTGAAATGGGTATCCGATCTTCTAAATCGAGCCGGTCAACTCTCGACTTGAAGACTGCTTTGTCCTCTGACTGGGCCTTCGACTATCTTGACGTCTGTACCTGTATCCCTTTCGGAGACTGTGTGATCGGGAGGGCGGCAGTCCTCGGATAAAGATTGAATCAGGCGGAACCATCCAAGTCCAATTGCCGTTGGGCTTGCTTTGTTACCAGGGTAGAGATCATCGAGGCTAAGGCACGGCCTTATGCTAGACGCGCAACCTATAGGAGTCAGCATGAGATCCCCTTGCCTATAAGGCTGAAGCTAAAAGAGCCCACTGTTGCATCATTGGGATCAATGATCTCACTCTCACCCCTCGGAAGACTATGATTTGAAACACATGGCACACATGGTACAGTACATGTAGACATGTACTGTAACAGTTAGTCCCCGCTCTGTGTGGTCAACCTCCTTACTTTCCCTCATTTCTCCCTGTAGATGCAGACTCATCTTTCGCGCCCAAATCTAGGAAATGAAGGATGAAATGAATTGGGCAACAGATTACGTCTTTGATATCTGTCCTGACGAGATTGCAAATCCCAAAGAGAGTCCCAAATTATGCTTAACGTTAATTTAATGATAACATGACATGTTGCCTCTGCTGGTTAAGTTAGTTGCTCAAGCTAGACTACATTCATACTCAGCCTAGACTAGTCTATGGATTTTGGCACCAAAGCTTGACAGACGTCCATTTTCAATTTCGTGCCCTTGCAGTAAACATGATCCCTAACACCTACCTAGGTAGACAGTAGTGCTTGATAGCCTATCCAGTCAGGGAAATCTCGGACTTATTCTTGAGTAGCTAACCTATTAAAGTCGATTGTACAGTATGTGTAGACTGTATACATTATAATGATTCGTTTCTGAACTCCAACTGCTAAATCGTTATGTTTGCCGATACCTGTGATACATGTGATGTCGGTGTGCGGCTGATCAACTACATCATACATGTACAGTGTCTGGAAGGTTCCAAAGGTACTTGCATCATCATCCCCAGACCCTATCTCATTTGCGATATACTCATTTGACTATCTACCTATGTAGGTACTGTTGATGCTTATATCTCAAAGATATCTAGGTAGACAACTGACAGGATTGTGGTCATGTGCTTTCAGCTGATCCTCGGTGACAGTACCGGGATCTGGTACCAGGTACTTGGGTTGTGACAACATTCACCAAACAAATATCATATTCTAGATTCATATATAACTTATACATCTCTGCCTCAAGTCCATTGGTAGTTAACTATGGAGGCAGTCTACATGTAAGTCAGCATTGTATCATGTACTGTCATGTATACCTCTCCCCGCCAAATAAATTACTGGGTAGGGGTGATCAGCAGTAAACCCAATACTGGACCGCAGCACAAGTACCCGAGTACCTCCACTAACTAGTGTCTCACTACGTGACTCTAAGTACCTAGTACCAGCTAACAGCGTTTTATTGTTATGGTTCAAATGCCCACAAACTCCCT
>ERZ1673737.2612-NODE-2612-length-14804-cov-6.345040_pt1 | contig 14804 bp, 12 predicted proteins | sample MGYA00580211_ERZ1673737 | MGnify/ENA primary metagenome ERZ1673737 (study PRJEB41218, sample SAMN15661789) | gut metagenome | host: Homo sapiens | place: Canada: London | collected 2015-08-20/2019-03-30 | study: EMG produced TPA metagenomics assembly of... | reverse complement strand
TTCCAAGAATCAGGAAAATGAAAGCGGTTGCAAATGCCGGGAACCATCCGGAGTGCATGGCGGAGATACCAACAATCAGCTCGGAAATGATTGCAGAAAGGGCTGCAAAGATAATCCACCATACGAACATTCCAGCACTCATATCTGCCGAAAATCCACACATAATTGCCATAACAATGGATACCAGAATATATGCGCCAAAACCTTCTGCAAGGGAGAACTTCATGCTCTTTAAGCTTCTGGTAAATTCTTTCTTTTCTACCTTTCCAGTTGCAGCCTCAGCTGCTGCCGCTTCTTTTTCTTTCTTGCTCTTTTTCTGAAGAATCAGAATCATCTGGATAAGAGCAACGAATCCGGCACCAATCATGACACCATGAGGTACATAGTAATCGCCAAGTTTGATGTTGAAGAATTTCGGAGTGTATTCGGAAATCAGAAGGCCCACGCCAAATGCACCAAGAGCCCACATATTTCCAATCCAGCCTACGCCCAGGATATCGGTCGGAATACCAAAAATCTTTCCAACGATTCCGCCAACCATACCAATCATAAGGATAACGGAGTTCTTTCCTTTTTCAGCAACTGCCAGCATAGCCTCTGCTGCTGCAATACCGGGTGCCCATGCTTCCTTTGCCGGGAACATCTCTGTATCAAACACCTTATAAAGAATCGTTGCATCAATGATTACTGCTAATGAAGCACCTACCAGCATTGGAATAACCAGATCATGTCTTCCTAACAGATAAGGAATACCGATGGATAAGAAAATACCGTTTGAAGCAGCAAACGTTGCACCTGACATAGCTGTCTGAACAAGGTTCTGGGTATTAATATCTTTATATTTCTGGAACACCTTCAACGGAATTCTGGCAATAATAATCGCAAACAGTGCACCGATGATAGATGTGTTTGTACTGATTCCCAATCTGGCAATTAACTCGAGACCAATGATTGAACCAATCACAGAAACTAAAATATTTAACAACATAATGGCCGGATCCCATGCGGATGGGTGTTTTTTATTCATAAACTTCCTCCTTTCCTCTGTTATAAGGTTAACGACTATAGATTAATATCCTTCAACTCCCATCTGCTTGCAGATTTCAGCAAGTTGCGGATCCACATATTTTCCGTTTTCCTCAATTGTCACGCCATCTACGATAATTGTAGGTTTCGATACTACACCGTCTGTGTGAGAAGCTGCTGTCCAGTAGCTTCCGCGAATCATTTTACCCTGACTTCCAATACCAAATTCCATGCATCCAAAAATTCGTTCATCTTCTACGATACGTCCGGTTGGTTTCATAACGCCCGGATTGAATCCGAGTGAATAGTGTGCCAAACGGAACATATTCGGATCGTTGAACGAATGCAGCCATGCGCTGAAACGTTCGGCCTCTTTTCCGCCTTCAATCTTAGTTACACGTCCATTTTCCAAGGTGAGTTTCACATTTTCAGAAATTGCACCCATGTCGGTCGGCGGGAAAATCGCAGCATCGAATACAAGGGTTCCATTAATCGTTTCCTCTATTGGACACCAGCTAATCTGGCCAGCCATCATGAACGGATACCCCTTAAAGGTTGCCAGCTGACCGGAGTGACGAACTTTTCTTCCCTCATTTTGGGCTGTTAAATAAGTTCCATTATTATCTTTAATGATAATATCGTTTCCTGCCTCTAATTTAGCCTTTAAAGCCTCTCCCAGCTCTACTACCTTGTTAACATCGACTCTTCCGATACAATTCACGATCATGGTTGCATCCATACCGGTAAGATTAATGTAACGGCAGCCAAAATCAATTGCTCTCTTCCATGCATCACTCAGGAAGATGGAACCGTATGATAACTCAATCCAGACATCTGAAACAGCAACTGCATTTCCAAGCGGAGCCGCCGGTTCTGAATAGGTATTTAAATTGGTCGGTGCGAAAACAAGCAGCGGATTGGCTCCAACGGTATAAGCTGCACTCATGAGAGCTTCCAGTACACGTTTATCCGTAGAGGTATCTCCGGTAATTACTACGTTCTCTCCCGGCTGCACCAGCATAACATCGTGCACCAACTTGTACGCAGCCTTACTGACCTCATACGATAAATAGTCCTTCGACATCTCAATTCCAATCGGGTATTCCATAGTTCCTCCTTTCCCTAACATTCATAATTTTAAGTATACTATTTTGAAATTCACGAGAAATATTTTTATTTGTCTTGATTTTAGCACATAAATCAAATAAAATGAAATCACGTTATTTTATAAAGTGATAAATCTGTATTATACCGACTTTAGTCTGAATTTCGGTCTACAAATTCAAGAATACCAAGGCATTCTTGCTACTAAATGTGAGTTATTTCACATCTGATATAGCCACCCCCCACTAAACGCCTTATACAGATATTCACGCAGAAAGGAGAGAGGATATCTGTGTTAAATTATAAGCTCAGTACCTTTTTAGAGCTCTGTGAAACGAAAAATTATACCAAAACCGCTGAAAAGCTTCATATGACTCAACCAGCCGTAACTCAGCACATCAAATATCTGGAACAGTATTACGGAACAAAACTATTTTATTATGATGAGAAAAAAAGACTTCACCTAACCGATCAAGGACGTCTCCTCCGCTCATATGCCCAATCTGTACAGGCTGATTCAGAAATCATAAAAAACCGGCTTTCTGTCCCCATCAACGAACCTGACGTTTTCAAACTAGGTTCCCTGACCGGATTCGGAGAAACATTTGCTGCAAAAGTAATGGGAAAATATCTGAACAAATACCCTGAAAAAAAGGTCAGCATCTATATGGGAGAATCTGATGACTTGTTAGTTCAATTAGCAAACGGAAGAATCCAGGCTTGTATTGTGGATACCTACTGTCCACCGGAAGAATATGAATGCCACGAATTATTCGAGTCTGAAACCATCTGCATCTGCGCTCCCACTCATCCGCTGGCCGGAAAAACCGTAGATTTTAAAGAATTAAATCCCTATCGGTTGATTTTCAGAGAAGAAGGTTCAAAATCCTATTTCAATCTGCGTTCTATTCTTCACGGTTACAATCAGGACATACATAATTTCGCCTCTTTTGTAGAAGTCGGAACCATCAATACCATTCACAATCTTGTCATTGAAAATGTTGGTCTCTCATTTGTATACAAGTTTGTCGTACAGAAAAAACTGGATCTCGGTGTTATGAGCCAGATTTTTATTAACGATTTTAAAAGCAAAAACTTCATTAACTATGTATGGATGAAGAACAGCTTTTTCGCTGAAAAAAACAGGGAATTCCTGGATATATGCAAACATTATCTTTCCAGTCTGGGAGATCTGAATTTATAAGAAGGAATGTGCCATGGCACATAGAACGAGGTTTCCTATGGCAGAAAACAGCTGCTCCGCAATCTTATTGATCGCGAAGCGGCTGTCGACACTTATGTTTTTGATAGTGGGTCTACGCAGATGCCAGCAGTCTTGATAAGAATGCATTGGTCCGTTTATGCTGCGGGGCGGTAAAGATCTGCTCTGGCTTTCCTTCCTCAACCACATAGCCGTCTGCCATAAAGAGCACCCGGTCAGAAACATCACAGGCAAAGCCCATCTCATGGGTGACAATGACCAGCGTCATTCCCGATTTTGCCAGCTCCTTCATGACGTTTAAAACCTCTCCGACCAGCTCCGGATCGAGTGCGGAGGTTGGTTCGTCAAAGAGGAGCGCTTTTGGCTGCATCTGTCCGCCAGAGAGAGTGACGGGCTTTACATTTCCTCCTCTTTTTCAGCTGTGCCCTCGGTAAGCCGGCACGTGATCAGTTGCCATATAAATAAAAACAAGGACGCATCCATCGTAAAAGAGATGCGCCCTTGCAATTATTTTCTGTTATGTTTATTCTGCTTTTCCTGAATTGATGCCAATTATATGTGCGGTTTATCGATATGTCAACTAAAAAAATCTGCCATTTGTGTTACATATTAAAAATTTTGTGTAATTTATATTAAAAAACGATATCGAAAGTAATTTGCTGGAAAAATTAAACAGAATGCGGTAATATGTGAAAAAATATTCATCGTATGATAAATATCTGATTTCGCACAAACACGTCAATGAAAAAAATGTAAAGTCAATTGAATTTATAGGATAAAATTCATATTTATGAAATAGCGGTGGCATGGAAACTTTGGAAAAACGCATCCCCCACCAGCGATAAACTCCGTTCCTTCCGTTTGACCAGACAGATACTTGAATGGATCTGCGGCTGGGTGATGATCCGGCGGATCAGGGCGGGATTGGAATTTAAACAGAGGGCAGATTCAGGCGCGAGCGCGATGCCCAGTCCTTCGGACGCCCATAAAAGGGCGGTTCTGGCATCGTCGGCAATGCAGACGATGTTCGGTTCCAGCGCCTGTTCCTCAAAATATCCCAGAATCAGCGGCTGCCAGCGGCGGTAAAGGATGAGCGGCGCGCGGGTGAGGGCAGAGAGGGGAAGAGATGTGGGCGTATGGCTTTTTTGTGGTTCGGAAGCGTCGGATGCAGGCATAGGGTGGGAACTTTGAATCACAGAACCAGTGTCGGATGGAGGAATATCGGTCAGAAGGGCATTCGGGCATTCCTTATAATGGCTCCAGATCATTTCGCGCCCGATCGCCAGAAATGCCTCCGGCGGCAGTGTCTGCATCTCCAGCCCGGCTTTGGCAAATGGCGTCCGGATCACGGCGAGGTCGATCTGGTTGGAGTGAAGCAGATCGAGCAGGTGGTAGGAATTGGACTCATGGAGTTCAAACAGGGCTTTGGGATAGGATCGCCGGAATGGGGCAAGATAATGCCGGGTCACAAATTCGACGGCGGAGGAGATGATGCCAAGGCGCACAACGCCCTGAATCTCCTGTTTCTGTGCAGTCAGCTCCGTGCGGGCAGCCTGGCTCAGATCGAGGATCGCAAGCGCCCGGTCGTAGAACGTCTTTCCAGCAGGTGTCAGGCGGATGCGGCGGGAACCGCGCTCAAACAGCGTCACACCCAGTTCTGCCTCCAGAAGCTTCATCTGGTGGCTGAGCGGCGGTTGTGAGATATTCAGTTTTTTGGCTGCCTGGGAAATATTGCCCTCGTTGACGATGGTGGTGAAGTAGGATAACTGGCGAAGTTCCATAAATGCTCCTTCCTGTTCGGATTCGTTGTAAAACTGTGTATACGGCAGATATATTATATAACAAAATCCGATAGAATAACAGGAGAACTATATTTTTTCGATATATATTCTATATCCGAATGGTATTTTTCAGGCTCCTTGAATTCTGGTATGATACATAAGCAGGTATATACTGGAAATTCCAGAGAAATAAAAGTGTAGGGATAATATGGAAGGGAGTGGGCAGAAATGAAAGAACTGCTGGATATGTTTCTGACGTTTGCCAGAATCGGAGGGTTTACCTTCGGCGGCGGATATGCGATGCTGCCGATGCTGCAGAAAGAGGTAGTCAATGGACGCCATTGGGCGACGGATGAAGAATTGATGGATTACTACGCGATTGGTCAGTGTACACCGGGTATCATCGCGGTCAACACGGCGACGTTTGTCGGTTATAAGAATCGGGGAATTCCGGGGGCGATTGCGGCGACACTAGGAGTCATTGCGCCGTCGCTTGTCATCATTATGATTATTGCGGCATTTATTTCTAACTTTATTGAACTTAGCTTTGTGAGCAGCGCCTTTGCAGGCATCCGCGCCTGCGTCTGTGTGCTGATCGGCAGTGCGGTTGTCAAGCTGGCGAAGAAATCGCTGGTTGATAAAGGAGCGATCGCGATTGCGGCGGTTGTGTTTGTACTGGCACTGTTTACATCGGTTTCCCCGGCGCTTCTTGTTGTTGTGGCGGGTGCGATCGGGATTGTACTGAAGGGCGGAAAGGGGGAGAAGAAATGATGTTGATGCTTGAATTAGGCTTCCGCTTCTTCTGCTGCGGACTGTTTGCGATTGGCGGCGGACTGGCGACTCTGCCATTCCTTTACAATATTTCCAAGGAGACAGGATGGTATACCTTTAGTGATATTTCCAACATGATCGCTGTCTCCGAGTCCACACCGGGACCGATGGGCGTCAACATGGCGACCTACGTCGGCTTCCATATTAAAGGGATTCTCGGCGGACTGGCAGCGCCTCTCTCACTGGTGCTGCCGTCGGTCATCATCATTGTGATTATCTCGAAGATTCTCGATAAGTTTAAATCCTCTTCGATCGTACAGAATGCCCTCTATGGTCTGCGCGCGGCATCTACCGCCCTGATTGCGGCAGCAGGTATCGGCGTGGCAAAGATAGCGTTCCTCCATGTCGGCGAGGATGGCAGCCTGGCGTTTTCCGAGCTGTTTTCCATCATCAACTGGAAAGCGATCGTACTGTCGCTTGCGATCTGGTACGGCTTAGTTAAATGGAAAAAGCACCCGATCCTCTATATCGTGGTGGCGGCTGTGGCCGGAATCGTGTTCCAGTTCCACTAGGGAAGATAGAAGAAAATAGAACCATTTCCAGAAGAGGTAGTTCGGTATCGGTATATTCTTTTGGGGTGGTTCTTTTTTTGTCATAGGAAGCTTCGTCCTATGACAAAACGCTTTGCGGGATGCGTACTCACGCGAAGAAGAAACATGCCGCAAGCGGCCGCGCGAGAAGCCCGGATGTGTCAAGACACATAATTTGTTCATGGGACTTTCTTCATTTTACAGGAAATTGCGTCCTATAAAACAAAAAATACAAGAAAACGCGATCGTAAAGCGCAATAATAGTTAGAAACAGAACAAATAAAACAGAAATACACAACAATTACAAAAACATAATCAGATAAATAAAGAAAAATATGGAAAATAATTAGAAATAATGCTTGACAAAGCGAAAATTATCTAGTAGAATAAAACCATCAAAAGAAACAGAGATAACCCCAACAAACGGTTACCATAGTTTCTAGGACGAAATAAGGAACAAGGAGGACGGTCCAATGGGATAGTTAGTTACTAAAAAACATGATCATGGTTTTAAAAACCGAATTTATCCAATAAATAAAAAGATAAAAATCGGTATCGATGGAATCCATCATCATACAATCTCTAAAAGAGTTTACATAGATACATGTAATCAAAGGAGGAGATTCATATGAAAGGAAGAGGTCCATAGCACATTTAAAACAAAATATAAAAGAAAGAGAGGTTATATAGTGAAACTTCGGGATATTTCATAAAAGAGCTGTCTGATGACGAGAAAGTCGGACAGCTCTTTTTTTGTGCAATAGGAAATTCCATGGAATTGCAAAGGGTATTTACGGGTTCTGCCCGTCGATGCATAGAAATGATTTCTGAAAGAAATCGGAATAAACTCATCAATATCGATATGGGTTTCCAATAGAGAAAGAAACGCAGGTTTGTCATGTTCAAATTTTTCTTGGCAATCTGTAAAAATATCTTTCAAAGAAAGCTGTTTATATGGTATCATAGGTATCAGAATAACTCCTTTCTTGGATGGTGGATTTTAGTTTTTGGCAACTCTATTATACCATATCCGGTGAGGAGTTATTTGTTTTTAGGTAACAAAAAATGCCGTATTTATGCGGCTTGTGGCGTTTCGCAAACGCCTATCACGGTTATGTATGAAAGGAGTCCTACAACCGCACCTCATGCACCGCAGCTCCTTCTTCCTTCAGCACCCGCATCTCCCTCTCATGACAAGTAAATACAAGAATCTGCCCGGAATAGGCGGTTGGCAGCCATTTGAGGACGGTTCTCAAGCGCTCGTCGTCGTAGAGGACGAAGCTGTCGTCAAAGATGAGCGGCAGCCGGTCTGCATCGCCCTGGATAAAGTGGGCGGCGGCGAGGCGCAGCGCCAGATAGATCTGGTCGGCGGTGCCGCTGCTGACCTGTTCAAGCGGGATCAGCTTCCGGCGGGTGTTTAAAAACGCATTCAGGTTCTCATCGATGCTGATGCTGGAATAAATTCCGCCGGTAATTCCGGCGATCAGGTCGGACGCAGTCTTATTTAAGTACAGGCCGAAAGAATCCCGGATGGTCGTGGAAAGCTCTTTTAAGGTATCAAGCGCCAGATCCACGGAGGCGATCTCCTGATGGATGCGCTCATTTTCATTTAAAATGTGTTTGAGCGCCGCTGCCCGGTCTTTGCAGGCGGATAGGTGCTCCAGCTTTTTCTCTAACTCCCACTGGACGCGCTGTTGTTCCTCGATGACAAGGCTGCAGTCATTCTGCTTTGCCATCAGTGCCGAGATCTGTTCGGAACGTTTTACCAGTGAATCCTCCGAGTTTGCAACGGCGTGGCAGAGTGTGATGAAGCGGTCCAGCCGCTGGGACAAAAGCTTCATGGATTCATCTGAAATCTTGGATTCGCCCAGGTGGCGGCGCAAAATCTCCGATAAAACAGAGGCACTTTTCTCCGCCTCCTGCCTGCGGCGGCTCCGGTGCCGTGTGACGCAGATTCCCAGCATGAGAAGCACAAGAGCAGCGCCTCCAAAGATGAGGGCGGTGGGACCAGCTCCCAGCCACGGGGACGGAAGCGGGAAGAACGCCAGATATCCGCCGTATGCCGCGCAGATAGCGCAAATTGCCGCTGTGACAAAGAAAAACACCTGGAAAAACCGGACTCCCTTGCTGGAAGAAGACGCCTGTGCATGCTGATAGTCCTGGTAGAGTGTTTCAGCCTGACTGCGGTACGCCTCGATGGACGCCTCGTCCGTAAAGGAAAACTCATCCAGTACCTGACGGCTCTTCTGCAGCCGGTCGGATAAATCTTCTTTTTCTATTTTCTGATGTTCCAGTTCATTTCGGAGCGAGTCACGCAGTTTTGAGTATTCCTGTAACTGATTCTCATATTTTGGCGAAGAAAGCTCGCGTTCCAGCGCGCGGATCTCGCTAAGAAGGGAGGTATAGTTGACCGAAGCCTCCGGGCTTAACTGGGATTCAAATTGTTTGCGCTGATTTTTCAGATAGGCGGTCGCCTTAGTGATATTGAGCGCCATATTGCCAGAGGTATTCATGTTAGCAATATAGTTTTTCAGTTCTGAAACCATGCCTTCATCGGTCGCACTCTTTAACTGGCTGATGCTGATGGTGTTGTTGTACATGGTTTCACTCATGCCGCCCAAAATTTCCTGCAAAACGGCGCGGCCGTCCGGTTCCTCGCGTCCGGTCGTCTCGTTGATGACGGTAAATTCCTTCTTATTTTTCTGGAACGAGCGCTCGATCCGGTAAATGGTGCCGTCGTCGGATTCAAGCCGGAGCTGCCCCTCGTAGGTGCCGCTGTTTTCCCACGGCTCATATTTGCTGTAGATGTCGTTTCTGGCGGCGCGCCCCCTCTGACGCTCGATGCCGAAGAGCATGCCGCGGATAAAGGTGTGGATCGTGGATTTGCCGGCTTCATTTTTACCGTAAATGACGTTTAACCCGTCCTCAAAGGAGACGGCTGTGTCATGAAATTTTCCAAACCCACTGATATAAAGATCAAGAAAACGCATGGAAGCTAACTCCTTTCATCGGTGGTGAGAAGCAGGGCGTGGATGCCGTAAAACAGCGCCTTTTTCTCCACCGGACTCATGTCCGGTTTTTTCAGTGCCTGGATGTAAAAGCCGATCATATCGCTTGGATGCTCGGCAAACAGGGAGGAAAAATCGTATTGCGGTTCCGTCTCATCGATGATATCCGCGATGCGGAAACGCAGCTTTAAGGCGTCCAGATCGAAGGAAATATCGGGATCGCGCATGCCCTGCACCTTGAAGCGGAAAATATTGTCATTGCCGCGCTGTTCGATCTCATGGGCGATTTTTAAGTAAAGCTCCGTGTTGGTCGTATCCGGCGTGACGCGGACGATGAGCGGGATGTAGCGGAGCTTCGCCATTGGAATAAAGTCCAGTGTCGTTACCTGACAGCTTTCCGGGTCGATCTCGCCGTAAAGGATGCCGTGCCTGCCGGTCTCGGTCTTATCAAGCGGTTCCGGGGAACCGCAGTATGCCATCTTTTTGTCCAGTAGGATCTCTGGCCTGTGGATGTGTCCCAGTGCGATATACGAAAATCCGGAGGAAGCCAGCGCCGCCCGGTCGATCGGGACGTGGTTCGCGTCGCCGCCGTGCCCCAGCAGAATGTGGATTTTTCCATCCTCCGGCGCTTCAAGAGCATCGAGGCGCGGCTCCGGGATCTCCGCAGTATAGTAAGAAAAGCCGGTCACCTCGGTGTTGATATCCTCAAAATAGACGGATGAGACATCCTCACTTTCCAGAAACGTCACGTTGGAAGCCCAGGAAAAGCTTAAAACGGCGGAATTTTTGCGGATCCGGTCGTGATTGCCCGCGATGATGACAACCTGTGTCTGCGGGATCGTGGAAAACAGGTAATTGACCTCTTTCAGGTCGCGCAGCAGCGGCTGGCGGTGGAACAGATCCCCCGCGATGAACAGGCAGTCCACGCGCAGTTCTTTTGCCTTGGCGATGATGGCGGTAAACGTATCGCGGATATCGCGGCTGCGCTCCCGGCTCCACGGCTTGTCGCTGTCCGGGGACATGCCCCAGTGGATATCGCCGGTATGGATAAATTTCATATTCTCTCCCCCTTTCAGGAGTCTGTCGCTCCGTATGTACATATTGAAATAATAATAGAAAAGGGACTGCTGCAAATAGCAGAAAGCAGATTCCAGTATTTGCGACAGTCCCATAGTTGCTTATTGTTTACAGTTCACAGTTGTTTACGGTTCTCGGGAACGGGATGACATCACGGATGTTGGAAACGCCGGTTAAGTACATCACGCAGCGCTCGAATCCAAGACCAAATCCGGAGTGTCTTGCGGAACCGTATTTACGCAGATCCAGATAGAAACCGTAGTCCTCCTTTTTGAGTCCAAGCTCGTCCATACGCGCCTCTAACTTCTCTAAGTTGTCCTCTCTCTGGCTGCCGCCGATGATCTCGCCGATGCCCGGTACGAGACAGTCCATCGCTGCAACGGTCTTGCCGTCCTCGTTCATTTTCATGTAGAATGCCTTGATCTCCTTCGGATAATCGGTAACGAAGACCGGTTTCTGGAAGATCTTCTCGGTTAAGTAGCGCTCATGCTCGGTCTGTAAGTCACAGCCCCAGAATACCTTGTAGTCGAATTCGTCGTTGTGCTCTTCGAGGATGCGGACAGCCTCGGTGTAGGTTACATGACCGAACTCGGAATTTAATACGTGGTTTAAGCGGTCAAGGAGTCCCTTGTCGATGAACTGGTTGAAGAAATTCATCTCTTCCGGTGCGTGCTCTAAGACGTAGCGGATGACATATTTTAACATATCCTCGGCAACTTCCATGTTGTCGTTCAGATCCGCAAATGCCATCTCCGGCTCGATCATCCAGAACTCAGCTGCATGACGGGTCGTGTTGGAGTTCTCTGCGCGGAAGGTCGGTCCGAAGGTGTAGATATTGCGGAATGCCATCGCGTAGGTCTCGCCGTTTAACTGACCGCTGACAGTTAAGTTAGTTGGTTTTCCGAAGAAATCCTGAGAGTAGTCAACCGTGCCGTCGTCCTTTTTCGGAACATTGTTCAGATCCATCGTGGTAACCTGGAACATCTCACCGGCGCCCTCGCAGTCACTTGCGGTAATCAGTGGAGTGTGGACATACACGAAATCGCGCTCCTGGAAATACTGATGGATCGCGTAAGCTGCCAGGGAACGTACACGGAACACAGCCTGGAAGGTGTTAGTTCTCGGACGCAGGTGGGAGATGGTACGCAGATACTCAAGGCTGTGGCGTTTCTTCTGAAGCGGATAATCCGAAGCGGACGGTCCCTCAACGGCTACCTCGGTCGCCTGAATCTCGAACGGCTGCTTTGCCTCCGGGGTTGCAACCAGGGTACCTTTTACGATAATGGATGCGCCTACGTTTAACTTGGAGATCTCCGCAAAGTTCGGCATTGTATCATGGTAAACAACCTGAAGCGTCTCAAAGTAGCTGCCATCGCTCACAACGATGAAGCCAAAGTTCTTGGAACCGCGCACGCTTCGTACCCAGCCGCCGATCTGAACTTCTTTGTCCAGATACGTCTCTCTGGAACGGTAAATTTCTCTTACAGTGGTTAAATTCATCTCAGTAAACTCCTTATTTTGCAAAATAAACTTTCTCATGCGGACTGCCCTGCAGTGTGCAGACCGTGTTTAACTTTCATTATACTGTATTTTTCTTGTAGATTCAAGGGACGGAGGGAAAATCTGGGGGGATAGAAGGAAAAAATTATCAGTCTTTTTCACTGGGCAGCAAAATGATGGGAACTTAATACTGCATCTGCATATCCAAGCGAAGCGCAGGGTTCTCCATGGGAAAATCAAAGGTAGATTCCACATCTCGGAATTACGAAAATATTATGTAAAAGGAACGAAAAATGTCGGAAAATGTACAAAATTGGGACAAATTCTATTAAAAATTTGTTCACTATTTTCGTGAAGTATGTTATAATAAAAACAGGTTTAAAATACACATTATATGTGAGCATCGAGGGGTGATATCGTGATTAAAAAGGAAATGATAGCTATGCTGTTGGCAGGCGGACAGGGCAGTCGTCTGGGTGTCTTAACTCAAAAAGTAGCAAAACCTGCGGTTTCTTTCGGAGGAAAGTATCGAATCATCGATTTTCCGTTAAGTAACTGTATCAATTCGGGAGTGGACACGGTAGGCGTTCTGACCCAGTATCAGCCGCTGCGGCTGAATGCACATATTGGAATCGGTATTCCGTGGGATCTGGACCGCAACGTAGGTGGTGTGACGGTACTTCCGCCGTATGAGCGGAGCAAAGGAAGCGATTGGTACACCGGTACGGCGAATGCGATCTACCAGAACCTGGAATACATGGAAACGTACAATCCAGAGTATGTGCTGATTTTGTCCGGCGACCACATCTACAAGATGGACTACGAGGTAATGCTGGAATACCACAAAGCAAACAATGCGGATGTGACGATCGCGGCGATGCAGGTTCCGATGGAGGAGGCAAGCCGTTTCGGTATCGCTATAACCGATGACAACAACCGCATTACGGAGTTTGAGGAGAAACCGGCGAATCCGCGCAGCAATTTAGCTTCCATGGGTATTTACATATTCAGCTGGAAGGTGCTCAAGGAAGCGCTCATCAAGCTCTCGGACGAGCCTGGATGTGACTTTGGAAAGCACATTATCCCGTATTGCCATGCAGCTGGAAAACGTATCTTCGCATACGAGTACAACGGCTACTGGAAAGATGTCGGAACTCTTGGCTCCTACTGGGAGGCAAACATGGAACTGATCGACATCATTCCAGAGTTCAACCTGTATGAAGAATACTGGAAGATTTACACGAAGAGCGATATTATTCCCCCACAATTTATATCGGAGCAGTCCAAGATAGAGCGCAGTATCATCGGCGAGGGCACCGAGGTATACGGCGAAGTCATTAACTCGGTCATCGGAGCAGGCGTTACGATCGGAGAAGGTGCGGTGATCCGTGATTCGATCATCATGAAGGGCACGACGATCGGCGCTGGCACGGTTGTGGATAAGGCGATCGTAGCGGAGGACGTTACCATCGGTGAGAATGCCGAGGTCGGCGTCGGAGAATATGCCGAGAGCAAGTACGACAAGAAGGTATATCAGTTCGATCTGGTAACGATCGGAGAGCGCTCCGTGATACCGGATGGAGTGAAGATAGGACGGAACACAGCGATTTCCGGTGTGACGACGGCAGAAGATTATCACGGCGGCGAGCTGGAGAGCGGCGATTATATCATAAAGGCAGGTGGAATACAATGAGAGCGATCGGGATTGTTTTAGCTGGCGGCAACAGCAAGAGAATGAGAGAATTATCCAATAAGAGAGCCATCGCAGCGATGCCTATCGCAGGCAGCTACCGCAGTGTCGATTTTGCTCTGAGCAATATGAGCAATTCCCACATCCAGAGTGTGGCGGTACTGACGCAGTACAACTCCCGTTCCCTGAATGAGCACTTGAGTTCTTCCAAGTGGTGGGATTTCGGACGTAAGCAGGGCGGCATGTATGTATTCACACCGACGATCACGGCAGAGAGCAGCGACTGGTACCGCGGTACCGCAGATGCGCTGTATCAGAACCTCGATTTCTTAAAGAAGAGCCATGAGCCGTATGTGGTCATTGCAGGCGGCGACTGTGTCTATAAATTGGATTACGGCAAGGTACTGGAGTATCATATTGAAAAGAAAGCGGATATTACCGTAGTATGCAAGGAGATGCCTCCGGAGGAGGACGTTACCCGCTTCGGTCTGGTGAAGTTAAACGATGACGGACGTATCACAGATTTTGAGGAAAAACCGATGCTGGCGACCTCCAGCATGATCTCCTGCGGTATCTATGTAATCCGCCGCCGTCAGCTCATCGAACTTCTGGAGCGCTGTGCAGCAGAGGATCGGTATGATTTTGTTACCGATATTTTAGTCAGATATAAGAACCTCAAACGCATTTACGCGTATAAGTTAGGAACTTACTGGAGCAACATCGCTTCGGTTGATTCGTACTACAAGACGAACATGGATTTCCTAAAACCGGATGTACGTCACTATTTCTTCAAGGAATACCCGGAGATCTACTCCAAGGTAGATGATCTTCCGCCGGCAAAATACAATCCGGGTGCAAATGTCAAGAACAGCCTGGTATCCAGCGGTTGTATCTTAAATGGTACGGTGGAGAACTCGGTTCTGTTTAAGAAGGTATATGTAGGCAATAACTGTATCATCCGGAATTCTGTTATTTTAAATGATGTTTACATCGGGGACAATACAGTGATTGAGAATTGTATTGTAGAGAGCCGTG
>ERZ1673737.2607-NODE-2607-length-14830-cov-15.628832_pt1 | contig 14830 bp, 18 predicted proteins | sample MGYA00580211_ERZ1673737 | MGnify/ENA primary metagenome ERZ1673737 (study PRJEB41218, sample SAMN15661789) | gut metagenome | host: Homo sapiens | place: Canada: London | collected 2015-08-20/2019-03-30 | study: EMG produced TPA metagenomics assembly of... | reverse complement strand
TCAGACCTCTTTTCCCAAATTCTTGATTTGGGTGTCCCATTGTCGAAGTCAGGAGATACGAAACTTTTTCGGTTGTTTTTTTCATTTAAAATCGATTTTTATTTCATTTTGAAATTTAGCAAGGAAATTTGTATGTTATGCAACATATTTTGAGGTCTTTCACTAAAAATATTTTGCAAAACTGTTATTTTTTCGTTATTTTGCAGAGCGAATCAAAAACTTTGAAATCAAATCATAACATATAATAATTCACATGACTAAAGACGAAAGGCAATCACTTATCCTCGATCTGCTCATGCAACAGGACTCGTTGCTTGTCACCGACTTGTCTGAGCAACTCAACGTCTCATCGGTTACGATACGAAAAGACCTGACAGAGCTTGAGAAAAAAAAGAAACTCTACCGCAACCACGGTAAAGCAATCCTCATAGACCCTTACAGCGAAAACAAGAATGTAAGCGAGAAGGAGCGGCTGTATGTGGAGGAGAAACGGCTCATCGGCGCAGCGGCAGCGCAGCTGGTCACGCCGCGCGACTCCATCCTCATCGCATCCGGCACCACAGTCCACGCGTTGGCGCGCAACATCCACACGACCGACAAGCTGACCGTGATAACGGCATCGCTCGAAGTGGCGCGCATCCTTGCCAACGACAACAACGTCGACATCATCGAGCTTGGCGGAATCCTCCGCCACAGCAGTTTGTCGGTGGTCGGCAAATATGCAGAGTCGGCATTGAGCGACTTCTCCTGCAGCAAGTTGTTTATCGGTGTCGACGGCATCGACCTCGACTTCGGCATCACAACAACCAACATGATGGAGGCAAGCCTCAACCGCGTTATGATACAAACCGCGCAAAAGACCATCGTGCTCGCCGACTCATCCAAATTCGGACGCCGCGGCTTCAGCAAGATCGTCGACACAAAAGACGTGGACCACATCATCACCGACTCGCACATCTCTCCGTCAACGGCACACGCCATCGAGGAGATGGGCATAGAGCTGACAATTGTTCCTGTCCACTGACCTCCAACCAAGCACAAATAATAAAAGCAATCCCGGAAACCATCGTCTCCGGGATTGCTTTTATTATACCTATATATACTGATTAATATGCAAACATCGGATAGTCTGCCATCATGGCGTTAACCTTATCGCGCACAGAGCGGATAACCGCCTCATCCTCGTTGTGGCTGAGCACCGTGTCAATCATCTCGACGATGTCGCCCATGAGGTCTTCCTTCACGCCACGTGTAGTGATGGCAGCCGTGCCGAGACGCACACCCGACGTTTGGAACGGAGAGCGGCTGTCGAACGGCACCATATTCTTGTTGGCAGTGATGTCGGCGTCAACGAGCACCTTCTCTGCCACCTTGCCGGTGAGTTCCGGGAAACGGGTGCGCAAATCCACAAGGATGCAGTGGTTGTCTGTGCCGCCGCTCACAATCTTGTAGCCCTTTGCAATCATAGCCTCCGCCATAGCCTTGACATTCTTCTTCACCTGCTTCTGATAGTCTTTGTATTCCGGCTGCAAAGCCTCGCCGAAAGCCACAGCCTTGGCGGCAATCACATGCTCAAGCGGACCGCCCTGAACACCAGGGAACACCGCAGAGTCGAGAATTGCCGACATCTTCTTCACAACGCCCTTAGGTGTTGTTTTGCCCCATGGATTCTCGAAATCCTTGCCGAGCAGAATCAAGCCGCCGCGCGGACCGCGGAGAGTCTTGTGGGTTGTAGATGTCACGATATGCGCATATTTCAACGGATTGTCGAGCAGTCCGGCAGCGATAAGTCCGGCAGGGTGAGCCATGTCGATCATCAACAACGCGCCTATTTCATCGGCAATCTTACGCATGCGGGCATAGTCCCACTCGCGTGAATATGCGCTCGCGCCTCCGATAATCAGTTTCGGACGCTCGCGGAGAGCCACTTCCTCCATCATATCGTAGTCGACCAAACCGGTGTCTTCCTTCACACCATACTCAAGGGCATGGAAAACCAAGCCTGAGAAATTCACAGGTGAACCATGACTGAGGTGACCGCCGTGCGACAAGTTCAATCCGAGGAATTTGTCGCCTGGTTTCATCGTTGCCATAAACACAGCCATATTTGCCTGTGCGCCAGAATGCGGCTGCACGTTGGCATACTCGGCGCCGAAGAGTTCCTTCACGCGCTCGATGGCAAGCGTTTCCGCCTCATCGACCACCTGACATCCGCCATAGTAGCGGTGGCCGGGATAGCCTTCTGCATACTTGTTTGTCAGGCACGACCCCATGGCGCGCATCACCTGGTCGCTGACAAAGTTTTCAGAGGCAATCAACTCTATGCCTTTCTTCTGGCGCTGATGTTCGCGCTCGATGATGTCGAAAATCAAATCGTCTCTTTTCATATTGGTCTTATATAATAAGTTTTATAATTATTTCTTTTTCTGCACCGACCAGCCAAACTTTCCTATCTTGTCGCCAAGTCCGTAATAGTTGCCGTGGGCATAGGCGATAAGGTCGGCTGCCTGCATATCGAACGCTCCGGTTTCCGGATTGATGAAACGCTCGTCGGCAAGCGTGCAAAGCACTTCAGATATAAACATGTCGTGGCTGCCCAACGGGATTATCTCCTTCACTCGGCACTCGATAGACAGCGGCGCCTCCTCAATATATGGAGCCTGCACCATCGTGCCGCGGCGCGGAGTGAGCCCCGTTTCCGCAAACTTGTCGTAGTCCCTGCCCGACCTCACTCCACACCAGTCTGCGGCATGCGCCATGTCGCGGTTTGTGAGATTGAGCGTAAACTCCATATTTTCCTTCAGCAATGCGTAGCTGTGACGCTCCTTGCGCACCGACACATAGCACATGGCAGGGTCGGAACATATCGTGCCAACCCACGCCACGGTTATCAGGTTATAGTTTTCAGGGGCGTTGCCACACCCCACAAGAATAGCCGGAAGCGGATAAATCATCGTGCCCGGACGCCACACTTTCTTTGCCATTAGCCCTTACTTCAGTTCTATATCCTCCTTTTCAATCATCCGCTCGCAGTAGCGGCATTTCAGCGTAACATTGTCCTTGTCGATGACGTTGAAATACGTGCGCATCGGCTCGTTGTTGGTGATGCACTTGGGATTGGTGCACCGCACGATGTCGACAATGTCGTCGGCAAGCGTCACCTTGAACTTTTTCACCACTTTGTAGTCCTCGATGATGTTCACGTTGACGTTTGGCGCAACCAAAGCCAGGCGGTTGAGCGTTTCTTCAGGAAAAGTCACGCCCGACACTTTCAAGATGCCTTTTTTGCCGAGTTTCTTGCTGTCGAGGTTATAGCCGATTGTGACACTGCCCTCCACATTTTCCAAATCAAGCAGACGCACCACCTTGAAAACGAGGTGGGACGGAATATGGTCAATCACCGTGCCATTCTGCAAAGCGGCGACGGCGAGTTTGCTGTTATCGTTCATTTTCTCTGAGTTCCTTTACGTTAATACCTAAAACTTTGCAAATGATTGCCTGACGGGCATAGAGTCCGTTCTGCGCCTGCTGGAAATAGTAGGCTTTCGGATTGTCGTCGACATCCTGCGAAATCTCGCCTACACGTGGCAGCGGATGCAGGATGCGCACCGTTGGCTTGCTGTCGCCGAGCATCGAATTGTGGAGATTGTATAGATTCTTCACACGCTCATATTCCTCAAGGTCGGAGAAACGCTCGCGCTGCACGCGCGTCATATAAATGATGTCGCTCTCATTAATCACGTCCGGCGAGAACTCGCGAGTCTCGCGGTAACGGATGCCGTGCTCATTGCAGAAGTCCTTGTATTCCTGTGGCATTTGCAGCTCGTTGCACGCCACGAAATTGAACGTAGGGTTGAAATACGACATTGCCATCAGCAATGAATGCACCGTGCGGCCATATTTCAAGTCGCCCACCATGGTGATTGTCAAGTCGCGCAGCGTGCCCTGAGTCTTATAGATAGAGTAAAGGTCGAGCATTGTCTGCGACGGATGCTGGTTGGCACCGTCACCGGCATTGATGACCGGCACACGCGACACCTCCGACGCATAGCGCGCCGCGCCCTCAAGATAGTGGCGCATTATTATCAGGTCGACATAGTTGTTGACCATCATGATTGTGTCCTTTAGCGTCTCGCCCTTCGACGAGCTCGACGTTGCCGCATCGGAGAATCCAATCACCCGTCCGCCAAGACGGTTCACTGCGGTTTCAAAACTCAGGCGGGTGCGTGTCGACGGCTCAAAAAACAGAGTCGCCACGACTTTGCCCTCAAGAAGTTTCCGGTTCGGGTTTGCCTCAAAATATTTCATATCCTCGAGCAAATCCAGCATCTCCTGCTTTGAGAAGTCGGAAATCGATACAAGACTTTCGTTTTCCATATATATATCTTCGTCTTATTGAATAAGTTAATATCCGAATAAAAAAATAGCCAATCCACACAAATCGTGCTGACTGGCTTATATCGTCGACGACAACGCCGCGGTGTCCGCTTGCCGGAAGTACCGCTGGAATAAGACTGTATGTTGGTTCGTCTGCTTCATTGTTGCCGTTCTTTCATTGCAAAGTTACGAAATCTTTGCAATGGGCAACACATTTGGTCCCGCTTTTTCACCTGAATTTTCATTTTTTTATGCGAATTGCTATCTTTGCACCTCAATTGAGGATATGTAGTATCCGATTATTTCAACAGTAAACAAAAATGGCAGAAACCCATACTACGCCGCATGGCACGACATTAATTCATCACACATAAAAACATTCGACATGACAGGCAAAGCTAAAGGCTATTTTCTCGGAGCTGTGGCTGCAGCCACATACGGCATGAACCCACTGTTCGCGCTACCACTCTACGACGACGGCATGGACTCTGACTCCGTGCTGTTTTTCCGCTATCTCTTCGCCATTCCGCTCCTTGCGATAATGCTCAAGGCACGCGGACGCAGCCTGGCGATAAAGCGTTGCGAGGTGGCTCCGCTGCTGTTTTTCGGCGTGATGATAGCGCTGTCGTCGCTCACGTTGTTTCTCAGCTACGGCTACATGGGAGCGAGCATCGCCTCCACGCTGCTGTTCATATACCCCATTCTGGTGGCTCTGATAATGGCTGTAATGTTTCATGAGCGGCTCAGGGCGGCAACCGTAGTGTGCATGCTCTCGGCACTGCTCGGCATCGCCCTGCTCTACAAAAACGAGGACGGGTCGACAATAAGCCTTGTGGGCTCAATCATCGTGTTTTTCTCGTCGCTCTCCTATGCCATCTATCTCGCTGGCGTAAACCGCGTGAAAGCCATCAAGGACGAGCCTACACTGAAAATCACGCTCTACGTTCTCGTGTTCGGACTCTCTGTGTTCATAATCAGACTGCTGTGGATTGGACAGATAACGATGCCGTCGCACTGGTATATGTGGGGCAACGTGCTGGGTCTTGCCGTATTTCCCACGGCGATATCCTTCCTGTGCACCACCGCCGCAATCCAGAGCATCGGCTCCACCCCAACCGCAATTCTCGGCGCGCTGGAACCAGTCACCGCAATATTCTTCGGCATCATGATTTTCGGAGAGACAATGTCGGCACGGCAAAGCGTCGGGCTGGTGCTCATAATCGTGGCTGTGACCCTGGTAATCGCCGGAGGAAGCCTTTCGGTGCCGCTGACACGCTTCCGGCGTCTCTTCCCGCGTCTGCTCAAAAGAAAATAATGTTGGCTGTTAGCGCAGAATTGCGTAACTTTACGGCCTGATTTCTGAACAGTAAAAATTCAACGATATGACCGCACAAATTCTTAACTTTATAACGTGGGACTGCAACCCCGACTTGATTTCATCGCCAATCACCATCCGCTGGTACGGACTGATGTTTGCCATCGGCTTTATCCTCGGCGCTTGGATTCTGTCGAAAATGTTCAAGCACGAGGGAGAGCGCAGCAGCTGGGTGGATTCGATTTTCGTGATTGTGGTGATTTGCACCATCGTGGGCGCACGCCTCGGACACGTGTTCTTCTATGCGTGGGACTACTACTCGCAGCACCCTTCCGAGATACTCAAAGTCTGGGAAGGCGGACTTGCAAGCCACGGCGGGGCTATAGGCATCCTTATCGGCATCTGCCTCTACTCCTATTTCGTCACCAAGCGCTCGCCGCTGTGGACTCTCGACCGTCTTGTGGTGCCTGTGGCTCTCGTTGGCGGACTTATCCGTCTGGGCAATCTTTTCAACTCCGAGATTTTCGGACATGTCACCACGCTTCCGTGGGGATTCTATTTTGTCGACTCTCTGGAATGGCAGAACATGTGTGCCGAATACGGTTACAAGGTGGCTTGCCACCCTACACAGATTTATGAGGCTCTTTGCTACTTCGCACTGTTCGGACTGCTGATGTGGATGTACTGGAAGCGCAACTCAGAGGAACGCCGCGGACTGATTACCGGAGTGTTTTTCGTAGTTCTTTTCTTATGCCGCTTCCTCATCGAGTTTGTCAAGAACCCACAGGAAAGTTTCGAAGTGGGAATGCTCCTCAACATGGGACAGCTTCTAAGCCTTCCGTTCATCATTGCCGGCGTGGTTCTCGTTGTCCGCGCATTGCTTCGCCCGCGCGTGGCAATCGACTACAAAAACGAGTTCGCTCCGGAAGAAAAAAAGAAATAGCAAGCCATGTTGTCTTTCTATGACATCGTCGGTTTTTCCGACCACCCTGCCAACCTATCCTCCGCCGACAGACTGCTTGGCATAGGCATCATAGCCGCAATCTGTCTGCTGGCATACTTTCTGCTCAAGAAGATAGTATTTCCTCTTGTCAAACGGTTCACGGAAAAGACCGATGCAACATGGGACGACCATCTGTTCAACAGCCGCGTGCTCAACCTGGCGGCATACCTGCTCCCGGCACTGCTCGCCTATATGTTTGTGCCAATGCTGTTCAGCGACCATCCGATGACCGTCACCGTCATCGACAAAGCGTTTCTGCTGCTCATCGTCGCAATATCCACACGGCTGGTATGCGCGTTCATCTCTTCGTTCCAGATTATCAGCTCTGAATCCGAGCTGCTGAGAAAACGTCCGCTGACTGGTATATACCAGACATTCAAGATTCTTGTGGTATGCGTGGGCATAATCCTTGCTGTCAGCATATTGCTCAACCGTGAGCCAAGCACCATCCTTGCCGGACTCGGTGCCTCGGCAGCCGTGCTCATGCTGGTGTTCAAGGACTCGATAATGGGACTTGTGGCAGGCGTGCAAATCAACTACTACGACATCCTGCGTCCGGGCGACTGGATGATTCTCGAAAAGCGCGGCGCCAACGGGATGGTAACCGCCGTGACTCTCAACTTCGTGAAAGTGCAGAATTGGGACAATTCGGTCACAACCATCCCCACACATGCGCTGATTACAGAGTCGTTTCAGAACTTCCGCAACATGTGGGACGAAGGCGGACGCCGGATGCGCGAACTTGTCTATATCGACATAACTTCGGTGCACAAGTGCTCTGCCGACGAGGTTGAACGCCTGGCGGAAATGATTCCCAACTGCCCGACATACGGCACCGACGTGACAAACCTATTCTTTTTCCGATTCTATATGGAGCACCGCATGCGCTCAAATCCACTCACCAACCCGCAGCCACACCTGATGGTGCGCCAACAGCCAGTGTCGGCATGCGGACTGCCCGTGGAGCTTTACTGCTTCACTTCATGCACGCAATGGGTCGATTTTGAGCACTTCAAGGCGGAAATTGTAGAGACGGCTTACGCCTCGCTCAGCAAGTTCGGCTTGAGAGCGTTCCAGTCGCCTTCGGGAATAGACTTCGACAAATTGAAAAATTAACGTATGGCGAACAACAATATCATCATAAAAGGCGCAAGGGTCAACAATCTGAAAAACATAGATTTGGAGATTCCTCGCGGCAAATTCATCGTTATCACCGGACTTTCCGGCTCCGGCAAATCGTCGTTGGCGTTCGACACGCTTTATGCCGAAGGACAACGGCGTTACGTGGAGAGCATGTCATCGTATGCCCGGCAGTTTCTCGGCCGTATGCAGAAGCCTGAATGCGACTTCATTAAAGGATTGCCGCCTGCCATCGCCATCGAGCAGAAAGTGTCGACGCGCAACCCGCGAAGCACGGTGGGAACAGCATCGGAAATCTACGACTATCTGCGGCTGCTGTTTGCTCGTATCGGCAAGACGTTCTCGCCCGTGTCGGGCAACTTGGTGAAGAAAAACACGGTGGATGATGTTGTTGAATGCATGAAAAACTATGCCGACGGCACACGCATCGCCATCGTCGCACCCATCGTCCTGCCATCTGGACGAACCATCGAGGAGCAGCTCGACATCTACAAAAAGGAAGGCTTCTCACGCATTGAGCGCAACGGCGAATTTCTACAGATTGACGATGCAAAAGACTGCGACACGAACTGCAACCTGCTAATCGACCGTCTGACCGTTTCTTCCGACGCCGACACCATAAGCCGCCTTACCGACTCTGTGGAAACGGCGTTCTACGAAGGCGACGGGCAATGCCGTCTGCTCGCATGGACGCCCGACGGCATCGCGGCCGCGGCTTTCTCAAAACGATTCGAGGAGGACGGCATCGAGTTTATCGAGCCAACCGACCAGCTGTTCAACTTCAACAACCCTTACGGCGCATGCCCCACCTGCGAGGGATTCGGACGTGTGCTCGGCATTGACGAGAACCTTGTTATCCCCAACAAGGCGCTGTCGGTCTACGACGACGCCGTCGTGTGCTGGCGTGGAGAGAAAATGAGCGAATGGAAGCGTGCGTTTATCATCGCCGCCGCCAAACGCGGTTTCCACGTGCATCGCCCGTATTACCAACTATCCGACGAGGAGCGCGCGCTGCTGTGGCACGGTGCGCCGGGAATCTACGGCATCGACAGCTTCTTCGATATGGTGAAAGACAACCAATACAAGATACAATACCGAGTGATGATGGCGCGCTACCGCGGAAAGACAGCGTGCCCCGAATGCCACGGAAGCCGTCTGCGGCACGAGGCTCTATACGTGAAAATTGCCGGCAAAACGATAGCCGACATCGTGCGGATGCCGGTAAGCGACGTGCGCCAATGGTTTGACACCTTGAGCCTTGACGACTCCGACGCACGCATCGCCAAACGCTTGCTCACGGAGATTCGCACCCGCATAGGATATCTTTGCGATGTGGGACTGGAATATCTGACGCTCGACCGCCTGTCGTCGTCATTGTCGGGCGGCGAAAGCCAGCGCATCAACCTCGCCACTTCATTGGGAAGCAGCCTTGTAGGGTCGCTCTACATCCTCGACGAACCGAGCATCGGACTGCACTCACGCGACACCGAACGGCTTATCCGCGTGTTGCGCCGCCTGCAGCAGCTGGGAAACACGGTGGTCGTTGTGGAGCACGACGAGGAAATCATGCGTGCCGCCGACTGGATTATCGACATCGGACCTTTGGCTGGACGCGGAGGCGGCAATGTGGTGTATCAAGGGCCTGTCGACAAGCTCGACAAAGCCACCGACAGCCTGACGGCAAAATATCTAACCGGCGAGATGCAAATACCTCTGCCCAAGCTGCGCCGGCGCACCCACAACTATATCGAGATTATCGGTGCGGCGCAAAACAACATCAAGGGCATCGACGTGCGCTTCCCGCTGCAGGTGATGACCGTGGTGACCGGCGTGAGCGGCTCTGGAAAGTCGACTCTCGTGCGCGACATCCTCTACAACGCGCTGCTGCGCCACTTCGGCGAGGCTTGCGAGAACACAGGGTCATACACCGATCTGCGCGGCGACCTGTCGCTCATCAACAGCGTGGAATTTGTAGACCAGAACCCCATCGGGAAATCTTCGCGCAGCAATGCGGCGACCTATCTTAAGGCTTTCGACGAAATCCGCAGGCTGTTTGCCGAGCAGCAGGGCGCGAAACAAATGGGCTTCGACGCCGGATATTTCTCCTACAATGCCGAGGGCGGACGCTGCGAGGAATGCAAGGGCGAAGGCACAATCACCATCGAGATGCAGTTTATGGCAGACATCACGCTGCAATGCGAGTCGTGCCACGGCAAGCGATACAAGCCCGAGGTTCTTGCCATCGAATACCGCGGCAAGAACATCTACGACATCCTCAACATGACCATCAACCAGGCCATCGAGTTTTTCAGCGAGTCGAAGGGCACTACGGAGACACGCATCGTGAAACGCCTGTTGCCGCTGCAGCAGGTGGGATTGGGCTACGTCAAGATGGGACAATCGTCGTCGACACTGTCGGGCGGTGAGAACCAACGCATAAAGTTGGCTTATTTCCTCAGTCAGGAGAAGCAGCGCCCGTCGATGTTCATCTTCGACGAGCCTACCACGGGTCTGCATTTCCACGACATCAACACTCTGATGGCATCGTTCAACCGTCTTATTGAGAAGGGACACACAATCATAATCATCGAGCACAATCTCGATGTGGTGAAGTGTGCCGACCACGTGATAGACATGGGTCCTGAGGGAGGCAACGGCGGCGGACACATCGTGTGTGAGGGCACACCCGAGGACATCGCGGCATGCCCGGACAGCTACACCGGACGTTTTCTGAAAGATTATAATATAGTATTAACAGGTATAAAGTAATTAAATAAATATGAAGTTAATTTTTAAATATTTTTTTATTTCTCTATTGTTCCTAAATGGGCAATTAGTTCATGCACAATCATTTAAAATCGACAGCTTAAAAGGTAAAAAATGGGAGTTGCAATTGCCAAAAGGAAAGTCTTATACTTCGAATCTTATATTCAAAGATACGACATACACAACTAGTTTCTCCTTTAATGGACAGACTCATACTATAGAGAAGCCATACTTAATACAGCAGGAAAACGTAGAAACATTTTATGTTATTTTTCCATCAGAAGGAAAGGGTACAAAAACTTTCCCTGTTAAGTTTAAAGTTTTAGAATTTACCGACAAGTTGCTAAAATTGCAAAATACAACAACAAATGTTGTAAATACGTATTTCGCAAAGGCGACTATTTACGACAATACCCCTAACATAGAGTAGCCGAAAATTTCCGTTTACAAAGTTTAACTATCTCTCAATAACGATTGATACACTGATAGTTGCGTGTTTACAAAGGCTAAAATCGCAAGATTTTAGCCTTTTTCTTGCTCAACGCAAAATCTTGCCAAAGTTAATGTAACCAAGCACCAAAATGTTTGGATTATGAAGACGATTAGCTTTGGTAATTTCAACTCCGCATTCACACTTATGCAAGTGTTCAATACAGAGAAGAAATGTATCCGCTACCTTGAAAGTAAACTTTGGAAGAATAGCGAGCCAGTATCTCCATACGACCCAACTTCAAAAGTTTACAGAAGGGGTGATGGTATGTATCGTTGTAAGAACACTGGCAAGAACTTCAACATACGGATAGGTACGCTGTTTGAAGGCTCTAAAATCTCTTTGCGTAAGTGGTTTTATGCCGTCTATATGGTAACTTGTCACACGAAAGGTATATCTTCTGTGCAATTATCTAAGGACATTCACGTTACACAGAAAACAGCTTGGTTTATGACACACCGCATACGTGAAGCATTCAAACAAGACTACAAGGAAAAGTTTGACGGTGAGGTAGAACTTGATGAAACATTCGTTGGTGGCAAGAATAAAAACCGCCATTGGAATAAGAAAGCGAAGAAATGCCAAGGCAGAGCATTCGTTGATAAAGTTCCTGTAATGGGTATATTGCAGCGTGGCGGTAAGGTATTCTGTAAAGTGGTAGAAAATACGAGTTACAAGCAGCTAACACCGCCTATTCTGTGTAAAGTTAAGCACTCCGCCACGATATACTCTGATGAGTGGCAAGGATATAGACTAATTCCGAAAGTCTATAAGCTCCACGTTGTTGACCACGGACATGGTATCTATGTTAGTGGTGGTGCATATACGAACACGATTGAAGCCTTTTGGGGAAATTATTGCAAACGTGCTATCAACGGCATATACAACTGGGTTAGCCGTAAGCACATGCAACGGTATTTTGATGAGTTCTGTTTCCGCTATAATACCCGCAACGTTTCTATAAACGAACGCTTTGCGGAGGCTATTCTGCATTGCAAGAGTAGATTAACGTATAACAAACTCACAGCATAATGATTGATAGAACGAAATTGCCAGACTTTTTCCGTGATATGCCCGAAGAAAGGGTGAAAGAACTTATGGAGGTTGATGACAATAGCGGAAATTTCGATAAGGCTATGGATAAGATACTCCATACGAACAAGAAGGAACAAGGCAAAAAGAAGGGCAAGAACTAAATCCTGCCCTTATATTCCATTATCTCATTATATCGGGTAACAAGTCAAGTTCTTCATCTATTGCGGGCATCCATTCGTTCTCTGCAAGCCAAATAAACACATTGACAAGATTGTTTATAGGAACTAAGCAGTCAATTTCTCCTATATATTCATATCTATCATCGGCACCATAGGTGATGCCCATGTACTTGTCTATTCTCAAATCCCAACAAATACATTCACCAGTGTCTTCATTCGTTGTTAATCGAAGGCAAGATGGCAACATTTGAAATAGTCGTAATAGTGACCACGCTAGCAGTATGTCGTAAGAGTCAGTTGGGTAATTTTTTGCTTTCTCTTTTTCTTGTAGAATAGAAGAAACATTGTAATGCGGTTTTATCCATACCATATCAGCCGTATCTATGGTATAACCAACCTCAAGCAATTTCAACGATTGTTTGGGTGATGTAACGGAAAGCTGTTGTCTAATCTTGCTTTTCATTTTCTTCTTGGAGTTTCTTTTTAAGATACTCACGCATAAGTTCATCTGTTTCTTCACGCTCACGCTTTCTGCGACCAATCCAAGCAAATAGACTGAACATGCAACCAAAGATTAAGCCAGTAATTCCAATCATCTCAATGAGTGAAATGATTTTCAGAGAACTATTGGTCATCTTTGCAATAGCAACACTTGGCGACATTCCTTCAACAAAGAGAGGAATAAGGACTAATAAGAGTGCAGCAAACACCGCTCCTATTAGAAATGCTTTCCAAAAGACTTTCATAATGGCGATTTTTACGAGTTCTCCGCAGACAACCAATTGGAGTTATTCTACAATGTTTATAGATATAGAAAGTGGGCTGCCATCCATGCCACTCGTGAGCATCGCCAAACGCTCGTATAAACACACGGATAGGCAGCCCACGTATATGAGCTGCTCCGTGCCTTGTTTATACTTTTTGAGATTGGCGATTTCAACGAGTGTAAGGCACTTTCTTTTATTCCACAAAACTTTGCCACCGAAATGGCTTTGCAAAGATACGACTTTTTGAGCATAACTTTCTCTGTTTCATTGAAAATGTTTACCTTTGCAAATAAAATACTACAAAAATGAGCAAAGGTTGTAATCATAAGTGGCAAGATTTTGGAGCATACAAGAAATGTCTTGTATGCGGTCAGATAATGATGTCAAGTAATATGGCTGCTATTTCGGGCATCGTTTCAGAGGTTGAAGACTGCGAAGATGAGGTGGAGCATACAGATTTTCATAGTCAGAATGATACAAATGATTAGTGATGAGTTTCAATAACTCTGTTGGTGAAGTTCCATTATCTAACCTCACCAATCTCCGATAAAACACCTTTTCTGATACTCCGTTCTTTCTTAGAACTTTTCTCATTTCTGTAAATGAAATGTGATTTTTCATAGCCATTACTGGTTAATCCAATTCCAAAAATACTCCTTAAACTCTCTGCGGTTACGGAACTTACTCCAATCAAACTCACAACCAATAATCTCTTGGAACTTTTCTATGATAGGTAAATCCTTGATTTGAGACTTCAAATCTATCTCGCTTTGAGTATATGCTTTTCCGTCCGTCTTTATTCCCTTTCTGATTAGTTCTGTAAGATTAGAAAGAACTTGCTCAGAGCCTGCTTTTCCAGGCATTTCGCCATTGATAACTTTCCTTTCGATAAGATGTACACCTAATGGCTTTTCGGTGCTGTAGAATGCTTCCGTAAAGATAGGCTTGTAATTTCTTTCTGCCGTGACCTTGATAATAGTGCAATCTTCTCCGTGGTCTTCGCAGTTGATTGTAATTCGTGTATCTGCCATAATGTCTAATGTTTTTCTTCGATTAACCTTGGAATGTGAACCATGGCATAAAATTTGTATGAGAACAAAAGGACTGAGGTGCTACTATTATACAACGACTACTTCACTTATACAAGAGCACTCTAAATGCTCAAAAATCGGAAAGATATGACAAATAAGAAATATTATTCTGTTGCCGTTTTCTCTCGATTGGAATGTGACGCTCAGGGCTACTTTGAGTGGGTTACATATTACATCGAAGAGTAGTTTGTATGAATGAGCTTCGCACCTCAGTCCTTTATATACGAATAAACCTTGTTCAATTTTATCCGCCACGAAACGGAATTGAACAAAGTTTACATACTTGACTACCCTATGTTAGGGGTATTGTCGTAAATAGTCGCCTAATTATTTTCCATTACTAGTGATGCGATATTAATCGCTTAACTATAGTTATATATTTGATATTTAATCATTTACAAGCGTTCTTTGTTTTTTTGATTTGAAATTGATTGAGTAATTTTGCAGCCAAAACTGCAAGATTATGAACATCGGCAAGTATATCTTTGCTCAAGTCATCGACTTCATACCTCGCTACCAATTTGACAAGTTGGTGAAGAAGTATAAAGGTGACTGGCATGCAAAAGATTTATCCTGCTATAACCAGTTGCTCCATCTGCTATTTGGTCAGATTACGGCGCACCCGACAAACCCTGTGGAGTAGGCCGTGCAGATGCTAACCCAAAAC
>ERZ1673737.2604-NODE-2604-length-14836-cov-4.310196_pt1 | contig 14836 bp, 19 predicted proteins | sample MGYA00580211_ERZ1673737 | MGnify/ENA primary metagenome ERZ1673737 (study PRJEB41218, sample SAMN15661789) | gut metagenome | host: Homo sapiens | place: Canada: London | collected 2015-08-20/2019-03-30 | study: EMG produced TPA metagenomics assembly of... | reverse complement strand
CCCCATCCGAGTGGGTTGACAGCTCTTGCGGCCGTGCGGTGTCCGAGTTTTAGATTTGTGCACTCCCCATTGGTGAAGGGGGCTCAATCATGCAAGCGCAACATCTTGATGGTGCCTCGGAGTTATTGAAGGCGTCAACTCACTCTTTTTTGAACATGGTGCTGGTTGAGGCTGCAATACCGTGAAAGCGAAGCTCGTGTGGTGGGATGCCGCGGGGAGTTTGGTCACGTGCTGGATACAATATGGGAGTGGAGCGTTGAAAGATCGACCATCGATGTTTCTTTAAGAGAGTACTCAATTCAAGGTAGCATCTATGTACATCGGAAATAATGCAGGGCCTGACATCTGTTTCAACAACAAAACGATCAATCCTTCTCTCTTCAAGGCCATAAATTCCTAAACCACATAAAAGTCGTCGTCGCTTTCAGCCTTGATAGCCTGCTTGGTATCCTCCTTCTCTCCCTTTATGCCAAGCTCTTTGATTTCATCCGAGTCATAGATGATTTCGATTTTGTTCTCGGTCTTGACTTTCTCATCCTTAACATCTGTGGACTCCTCTTCTTTATCCACTGCAATAACATCATGAGACATGTCTGCCGAAGGAGCATCCATGCTGTTCCCTTCCTCATCGGTATTGTTCTTCTGTCTCTTCTTTGCGGGGGTGCGAGGACCAGGCTTTGGCTTTTGGGGTGTATTTGTAGGAGTATGATGGTCGTTCTCCGCGAGCCCTTCCTCCGCCTGCTTCTTGAGGCGAGAGATACGATTTCTCACAGAGTTGGCAGTAAACTCTGTCCTTATATTAGCAAGATCTCATTTGAGCGTTCAGGGTGCATACCGGGTCCGACAAAGCTGGCAACCTTGTCCATGTCGAGGGTGACGTTCACATCCTTCAGTTGGCTCAGAATCCCGAGGAGGATCTGAAGATGTCAGAATGGATCATAGCCCAGTTATGGCAAGTTTGAGACTTACTCTGCCGTCGTTTTCGATGTTCCACTTTGGTGGCATGATGGGTCGAAGTGTAGGTGGTGAGAAGTGGAGATGAAGAGAAAGTAAAGGAGTTGATAAGAGTGGTGGTGTCGAGGTGTGAAAGGCGAGCAGTGAAGATGTAGAAGAAGCAAAAGAGCAAAAGTTCGATGAGGATTGTGGTGTTGAGGTGTCGAGCTTACCAGGCTATTTCGATCGGCTTCCTGGTTGTTTGTGGTTGTGTTTTGGAATCGTATAAAGGACAGACCCAATGTAGATACTAGACACAACCTTACTTCACGAGCAACGTTCTCACATCCAATAAAGCCGTTGTCCCTTCGCCTAGACACCGACCTACATATATCCGAAATCTCGCATCTACATCCCCCATTCAAGGGAATTGTGATTAGAACCTGGACAGGGCTCTATAAGCCTATACGTGAGGAAGGTCGTTGGAGTGTTAGCTCAAGAATTTCCTCATATTTGAATCATTATGAAAGCTGTCCAAAAAGGCGGCACGCAACTGTTTTGGAGTTTAGAATTATATTCTGTCTTCGAGGTCGTAAGTAGTATTGACCTTCCAGTCTATGTACCTGTATCCACAGCACGTCGCTCATTTGCTTTAAACGGTATCTCTCCACATGGGAGACGGCCAGGTGGATTGGTCACGTTGTTGCAGGTGAAAATTACTAGTTGTGCCGATACAGACAGAGAGTAGATAGTTTTATTCACAAGATTCATTCAGGGATATAATTCATAGAGGTATTTTCTATCTGAACCTAGTGCTTGGCAGCACCAGCCTTGATAAGGAGGATATCGCCATCCTCGACGACGTAATCCTTACCCTTGGTCATGATCTTACCAGCGGCCTTGACGGCAGCTTCATCACCGAGTTCGCGCAGAACACTGTAGTTGTACGCAATAGCCTGAATGAAGGTCTTCTCGAAGTCGGTGTGAATAACACCGGCCGCAGCGGGGGCCTTGATGCCCTTACGGATGGTCCATTGGCGAACCTCATCCTCACCAGTGGTGAAGAAGCTGGCCAGGTTGAGAACCTTGCGCATGGTGGTGATGACCTTGGGCAGACCAGACTGGGTGCTCAGGTTCTTGCACTCCTCAGCAGCGGCGGCATCGTCGTGCATCAGAGTCAGACGCTCCTCGAACTGAGCCGAGATGGGCAGGATGGGGTCACCGGGGGAGTTGGCCTTGATCCATTCGAAGACCTTGGGGAGGTACTTGTTCTTCTGACGAATGTAATCTCTCTCACTCAGGTTAACCAAGTACACCACAGGCTTGGCAGTGAGGAGGAGCAGAGGGTTGATGACTTCGACCTAGAAACCCGTTGGGTTAGTGAGGTTTCACAAAAAGTATTGAGTGATGCAATAGAAGATGTGACTCCAATTTCAGTTTATAACTTTTGTTCTCAAGGTGCCCTCTTCGTGAGTTTTTATAAATTTGAGGGCACTCGAAGAGCTGGGTTTGATTCGAGCAAAGCTCTTATTCATCATTGTAGGAGTGGTGGTTGCGGGGAAAAGGTAAAAGACGGGGAAAGAAAAAGTTTTCAACATACCTCTTTGGGTGTCCAGTCAGTCTTGCTGCGGATGTCATGACCATCCTCGAGGAACTTAAGAATGAACTCAGTGGTGGCCTCCTCTTCCTTCAGCTTCTTCATCTCCAGGGACTGTCCGCCACGACGGGTCTGCTTCTTCAGAGCTTCAAGAGCCTTGTTCACAAACTCAATATCCTTGATGCGCAGCTCCTCGTTGATGATGGTCAAATCACGGCAAGGGTCAACATCACCCTCGACGTGAATGATCTCGGCATCATCGAAGCAGCGAACAACCTGGAAGATGGCATCGACGGCACGAATGTGCGACAGGAAAGAGTTACCCAGACCAGCACCGGTGGAAGCACCGCGAGTCAGACCGGCAATATCATAGACGGTCAAGTTAGCGGGAACCTGGGACTTGGGCTTGTAGTGGTCAACGAGCCAGTCGAACCGCTCATCGGGGACGATAACGCGGGCCTCCTCGGGGTCAATGGTGGCGAAGGGGAAGTTGGCCGGGTTACCCAGGGAGGACTTAGTGATAGACTGGAAGAGTGTCGACTTGCCGACGTTGGCAAGACCAACCTAAAGCCATTGTTAGATGGATGGTGGTGGAAAAGAAAGAAAAAAAAGTGAAAGGCAGGGGACAGGGGGAGTTTAAATAGTTTGTGTGTGGAATTAAAAAGTGGACTGTGCTAGGAAAAAAAGGAAAAAAAGGGTGGGGGCCTTGCTCACATACGATACCACTCTTCAGGTTGTTTCCGGGACGACCCAGGTAGACCTTCTCCTGAACTTGCTGCTTCTTGGGAGGCATTTTGTTGGATTTTTTCTTCTTGCTTGAGTAGAAGCGACAGAAGAGAGGTGGGAGGTGGGGGGAGGTGGAAAGGCGGAAGCGGGAGCAGGGATGGAACGCGCCAAATGCAGGACCAGCTGCGGATCGATCGACGATACGAAGGAAGAGTAAGGAGGAGGTGGAAGACGTGATGCCGGCGCCCACAATTGGAGTGGGCAAGATCAATGAGAAAAGGAGAGTAAATGAGTGCTTGTTTGGCAGTCAAGAACCAAAAGTGATGAGGTTGCACCAGATGTCATCGAATTTTCTGCCTGCAAAGAAATTACCGCCCACGTGATGGCTAAGCCCTGACGACGTCACACTACGTAATGTTATTGTATAGAAGAACAGAGTAAGTTGATGTGTTAATGGAGTAATTGGCAAGGTAGAAGCTATGTCGGTATGATCTAGTCAACCTTGGCCATCAGTTCAAGGACAGGCACTACAACGTACACCACATGAACGACCTCCCTGTCACTGCCGCCGTTCAATCTTCTGACTTATAACATGGATGGCTTATGGACTTATCCTTTTAAATACTATTCACTATTTGCACAAGTTATTATTACAAACGGATTTATCACGGGTGCTCGTAAACGAGACCAAGCGGAAAGTATTGCAGCAAGGTGGCAGTCCGGTTATCAAGGATAAACAGGAGCGAGCCCAAAGAGGAACCTATGATACAAATACAGCACGAAATGAAATATGTCATCTCCAATCTCGCCCAAGCAGAGATATAATAATGCAACCCTTTTTGCCAAGGTAACCCAGTCCGAACTTCATGAACGCCACAAATAAGAATAAGAAAAAAAGAAAAAAAAAGGACGAGGTATAAACGAAAGAGAGATGAAGATCGCTATAGATCCATTGCATCGCCATTTTCTGACGTGGTGTCAACCATATCCAGCAGCTTAGCATAAGGCACAGTCACACGTTGAAGGTCACGGTGTTTGCCTAAGCAAGCATTCGTTAGCAAATAACGCATTGGGAAAAGAGATCAAAGTTGACAGAAACATACCGAGCGCCAGAATCACTTCCTTCAATAATGTTTCCCGGGGCCAGCCGCATAGATCGTCAGATCCCTCGCGCCAGTTCCGGCCCTCACGCTCATTCGCCTGCAATTTCAGGATTCCTTCAGTAGTATCATCATCCTCGAAAAGACCGCCGATTAAGCCCTTCAGCAATTCCTCGACCTTCAGCTTCAACCCCTCCGCGCCGATACGCTTGGCGTACATGGACAGGTATAACCGGAACTCTTCCTTGGCACCTAGAGACAAAGCAGCGGCAAGACGGTTCTCGAGATGCGCGATGGACACGCTGGACTCGAATGTCTCGTACCCCTCGCGAGACAACAGGACCTTGATCAGACGCTGGAGGAAGTATGCCCGTCCACGAAGCAGGGTCTCGTTGGTAGTGTTCCGCTCGAGCCAGGGGATGATGCCAGCTGCAACAGCTGCCTTGGCATCCTTGTTGTCTTGCTGTGCATCCTTGGCCTGTAGATTGTTTACGGGTGCGTCTGTGGTGTTCCAGTATTGACTGCCTACAGCCCACCACGCTTCAGAGATGCGCTGCCACGTGAACATGGCTGGAGAATATGAGTATCCTTCACCGTTAGATAGGGAGACGACAATCCGACCCTCCGAGTTGATGCGTGCATCTGTCACTGCTGGGGCAGCAGTTGGGTTCGCACCCAACGTGTGAATTGCTGCATCTAATACGGGCTGGAGAGAAACTGGTGGGTGAGGAGAAGAGAGGTGCTTCACGTTCCAGATGTAGCACATGCCCACAGAGGAAATGCACAAGATCCATGGTCCATTGCACTCTAGAATGACCGGCTGTGCTTCGAGAACTAGTGCACTCACCAAACGACGACCTGACGGTGTCCAGAGGTAGATTGACCCATCCTCGCAGCCAGCTGCCCACATGCTTTGGTTTCCAGTGACTAGAAGAACAGTCCGTGGCAAGAAATCCTGCCACAACGGTTGTTCCCCGCGGAACAAAGTCAAGCGTACTGGTTCCCGATCCACGGCGCGGCCAGTCAGACTCGCTGGGGAGGGATTCCGAGCTTCGAAAACCACGTCCACGCGGCCTTTACTACTGCTCGAGTCCGCACCAGTACCAGGCGGTTCCGTAGGATTCCCGCTGGTATCCAGCGCGCGGAGAATCTGGCTGCGGATTTTGGGAACAGCTAAACGAAGCTGACTGACCGACATGCAAGGATTGGTGACTGCAGGGCGAATGAAATCCGGAGTAGGCTGTTGGCCAGTGGCAGCAGACTGTACTTGGGCCGGGAGGAGACCATCGGGAGTGTTGGCCATGATGGGAGTTGCGCCATTTTGGCTGGCAAGAGTTACCCGTTTTTCAACGCTGCCATCTTCATCGCCCTCCACCTGGGCCAGCTTTCGCTTGTTTCCGAGAAGAAGAGTGGTCAAGCCACCCTTAGGAAGACCGTCGAATGGTTTTGATAAGTCGACGATGGTAGTCGGAGCATCTGCTTTGACTTGATTGCTGACTGAAGCCATCAGACGAGCTTGTGGAAGAGATGACTCGCCCGCCCCAGCTCCTGAGACCAGCAATGGTGCAATGCGCTTTTTGCCTTCCTTGGTGTATGTTGGGCGCTGCTTGAGCCTTTCAAGCTTGGCCTGGTAAGGATCCGGCTTTTCAGATTCCGACGCAGCGGGGGTTGAAGCACTTCCATTGGGCTGTGCTTTGTTGGTCTCGGGGGCCGGTGAAGAGGCACGAGCAGGAGTCGCTCCGTTGGAAGGTTGCGGTGCCTTTTCTCCATTTGCGGTAGGCTCCGCGTCGCCCATCAACGCACCCATTCGTCCTTCAACGTCCTTGATCTCACCTGCCTTGCTCTTTTCTTCCAGAAGAAGACTGTCCGTGGTTTCTGTGATTCCCGCGCCCTTTCGATTCGTTCCAAACTTGGTGAGCGATTTCTCATTTTCTTCCATTTCCGTGGCCCATCCCAGCTCTCCATCTTCGAATCTGACTGCCACAATTGTGCCATCTAGGGCAGTAGCAAAGAGACACTTCCCATCGGGGGTCCATGCCAGGTCCGAAATCGCCTTGGCAGCCATCTCTTGGGCGACAACTATCGGCCGAGCGTTGCTAGTGATCCAAATACTGAGGGACTTGTCTCCTCCAGCACAGGCAATGACAGTGATGTGATGTTGGGCTGTAGAGCCCTGGCCATCCGTTTTCTTCTTGTTGGGTGGCTCGGTTGCATACAGTCGCGGAGAGAATGAGCAAACCTCGACTGGCGCTTCATGGCCGATAAGATTAATATCACCATCCCAGGACCCACGGTTGATAATAGCCACAGAGCTGACAGGCCCGTTTACGGCATTTGCAGCAGCGATATGCATCCCATCTGGTGACCATGAACATCGACGGAAGTATGCTGTCAAAGGAGAGTTGGCGAAAGGAGCGGTGATAGTCTGTTCGAGAACAAAGTTGTTCATCTGGTCGTGGGCAGAGGAATTCGGAGCAGGAGAGGTGAATCGAAAGATGCGGACGGTACGATCATCGCTGGCCGTTGCGAAGTATTTGTTGGCGGGGTCGAAGGTGATACCTTTAACGTGACTTTGGTGGATTGCTATCGTCTTCAGCTTTTCGAATGTATGACCGGACCACACCACGACCTTTGAATCCAGCCCGACGGATACGAGAATCGAGGAGTCATTCGACCATCCGAGGTCTTGGACATCGTTGTCATGACCGATCAATCGTCGAATTGTGCGCCAGTTCTCGACTGGGGGTGCTTCGTCCGTGCCTGTTTATTTGCAATAACTATAAGTGTCTGGGTCGGTCTTTGGTGGCCGAAATGTTTGAAACGTACCGAATGTTGACGAGTGTGTTGGAGGGTTGGCGTCGAGCATGTACACGCAAACGATCTTGTCATCCGCACCCGACGCAAGGTATTTCCCATTGGGCGAAAAGCGAACAGTATGGATGGTGCCTGAGTGGTTGCTCATCGACGCCAATTGTTTCGGTTTGCCCGCAAGTTCAGCATTTCCGGTACCATAAATGGCCTCAGTGGACCAGATCCGAACGTAACCATCTAGAAAACATCAAGTGCCCGATATCAGTAACAATACCTCGGGTGTGCGCATGCTGTGCGACCGAATCATGCCAGGAAGGGTCACGCTCACCTCCAGCCGCCGTCACTAGTCGTTTCCCATCTGGCGAAACATCGCAGCTATAAACCTCGAAGTCCTTGCGTTCACCTGTACGAAAGAATGCCGTTAGCAAAATCCGTCCAGCATGGAGTCTTTTCGAATATGAAGGGTTATGTCGGCGTCCGGAGGACCAACGGATAACGAAATCCAGGGCGATTGAACCCGTACCTCCGTGTGTGAGCCAGACCGGCTTGATGATGTGCATCGCGCCAGCCCGAGAGCAGTCACAGCTGCTAATTATTCCTGGGGGTGTCCGGATGGTCGGGCTCGATTGAGCGTCACGTATCAGCGCTATGCGCGAGGGAGGGCAAGGAGGGGCGCGGTCGTGATCGGGTATAGAGCTGGGCTTCAGGTATTGTTCTGGGACATGACAGGGCCCAAATAAGAACTAGGATAGAAGAGAATGCGTCAAGGTACGGATGAGCAGGGGAGGGGATGAGAGCCGGAGATTAAGGGCGCGATCCAAAAGTCGCGATCTCCAGATTTGCGTGGTCCGAGCTCCCGCGTTATAGCTACAGCCTTAAATGTTCATTTTTCCTACTTTGCATTGAAATGTAATAAAACTTGTTTATTTTTTATTTCAAGTCCTTTGGTATTCCTGTTGTGATCATAACTCAAAAAAAGAATAGAGTAAAAGCATCCTTGCCCGGAGATATGGCCATTTACCTCATGTCTTATATGCTAGCGTGACTCTTGATAGTTTGAAAAGACAAAAAAGGAAAGGAATTGAGCCTTACTGAAAGACCTGATGTCTAACAATACCTACGAACCGCTAGGTCTGGGTCTAACACTAACAACCGGGCTAACGTTGTCGAATTTCAGAAAGGCGATATGATATTGCTGCTGATATAGCACTAGCTACGGGTGGTATAGGCGATATTACGGTTAAGGATGACACTATATATACTTGATTACTTTTTCTTCATTTCTTCCTATTTCTACGTAACAAGCCTTTTCTCGAGGCCGGCGCCTATTACCGATACGTGGACCTACAGGGCCGCTGCCTTCCAAGGTTATTTCAAGGTTTAGTCTGACATATGTCGCCTTTAGGACGGCAGGCTAGTTAGGTATAGAAGTCATCTTTACGTCTTCCCTTTTACCTCTGAGCGCTGCTACACCCTTTTCATGCATTGTTTTCGCCCTACTTTGCCCTCTCTTTTTCATCTCTTTTATGCCCATTTCCGAGTGCCTCGGGTTGTATTTGTTTACATGTGCATCTTTGTCGCGGACGTGGAGACCATGGTGACTTGTTAGCCCGACCTTTACGCTCTCTGATCCCCAGAACCATATCGATTGTGGTATGCGATTGCGGGCCTCACGACATTATCTATGACAGCGATACAGGATCCCTTTGCATGCTAGAGTTTGAGATGATAGAGCTCTGTGATCCCACTGGCCACTCAGATATAACTGAGATTATAGCTACGTCTCCTAAATTGCCTCTACCATGCTAGCCGGACCTCGCTACATAAATGGCTGGTCGATGGATCCTCGATGACAACAATATCTGAAGAATTTGAGGTGACTGCCAGGCTGAGAAATAGATCAGCGGGAAGTTATTCTTTCTGAATTGTATTCATGTAGCTATAGGCCAGAAATTCTTTCATGTCCCGAATACAATCCATATGATTAACCCAAGGCACTCGAAAATGGGTGAAAAGGAGACAAAAAGAGACAAAAGAAGAGAGGCCAAAGTAGGGCGAAAACAATATACGAAATAGTATGTTCGCTTCGAGGCTTTCGTGTAGAGACTGTTCAGTACTTCATCGCACTGTATCCACATTTATGATCCTGATGTATTGGTCACACGTCATACAGCTGGGACTACTTTTTGATATTCAGCTTCCTAGATCAAACTCCACACCGGTTCAAATTAATATAGAAAGTAAGTATTTGACTATCTATTGGATCCATGGCCTACCTCGGTAACCAACGAAGAGACACCTGTAAGGAGCCCCGGCGAAGAGGTATATCTAAGAATATCTCTGCCTTTCCCATAACCTCATAAATGATTCACAGATATGGACCACAAGACTGATGTCTATCTATTTTTTCCCAGAGCCCCCGGAGCCGGAGGGTGGGGTGTAATTCGAGCTTCCCGACCCGCTGTTGTAGTAGCTACTTCCATTAGGGTTGGAGTAGTAGTAGGAGCCATTGCTACCAAGCAAAGTCAGCACATGCTATTCTTGTCACCACATGCATCACAGGGGTAATCACGAGTTCGAGTAGTGATAGCTGTTCGAGTTGGAGGCGCCGGAGCCATAGTCACGGGAACAGTAGTGGTTGCCCTAAGGCGGGTTTGATAAGCATATATTGCCATTGAATTGAGGTGTCGATGCTCAAATAATAGAGAACTTCCGTGTATGTTTTGGTTCTCGTTATAGTGAGCTTATAGGAATAGGGAGAGGTGTACCTGGCTGTTGGTGCCGGAGCTACTGTAGGAGTATCCTTTCCCAGAGGGCATGGTTTCTGCGGTTTTCTGTTTGAAGTTGAGGATAGATAAAGAGAAGAAAGATGATGGAAGGGAAGAAGAGAAGTAGGAGGGAGAGCGGGCGGGGTATTGAATAGTAAACACCGGACGGCACAAAGTATATATTCGATGACATCATCTAATCTATCCATTAGCATATATAGATCTCTCGTATCAATACAATGCTGAATTGGTGCAAAGGATACATCACATCTGTTGCAAGTTGGAGATGTACACGACGTGTCCCGCTAATACAGTACGTCCTCGTCCCCGGTCATTTCTCACTATATCATAAACCTTGTTGTTTCACTTCCGAATATATGGGCGAGCTAGAGCTCAAGTATTGAAGTCCAAGGACATCTTCTTTGATTATCATAGATACACTTAATCTTTGTTTTATTGTTTCCCATGTATGACGCTGAGCCTCCTAACACCTTCCATCGCATCTGAACCTTTGATCGTGATCGTGTCACAAAACGGGAATGCCCAGGTAGAGATAAAGCTCAAGAGTACCAACCAACTCTTTGTCCACAAAATGGAATTGTCTCAAACAATGCAAGTTACTATTGGAGATCCGAGCTTCGTTTCATTGTCTCAAACCCTTAGTCTTAATTCTTTGCTCTTGTGTTTTGAGCCCCCGAATTGCCCTACATTCTCCTGATTCATCCTAGCTCCTTTATTTCCTAATTCTCTTTATCTCCTGTATGTAAGGTCGATAGTAACAGTTTGAACTGGTCTTAGCACCAACGCTACAATGGCATATAAATAATTAGATAGCCCCTCCAGTGGTGACATCCATCTCGAGCAGATTCTTTCGACAATCATTATCCCAGCGAGCCCAATTAGACGAGATGAACACTCAATAACCTCAACCCAGCCCATTTGACCAGATTGTACACCAAGGCTAACATCTTACATCATGGCATCCAGGAAACAGCGAAAATCACACTCTGCACTCCCCACCAGCACCAGCATCACATCCCCCAACCCCACCCCTTCTACAAGCAAATCTCAAACAGTTCCCAGAGAAGAAGTACCCCAGCTCTACGGCGAAATCCAACAAGCAGGCGCCGAACGCCGAAAATGGATAGAAGACCCAAAAGACAATACATGCACCATCAAGCCCTCAACTCTATCAATCTCGAAGCTCAAAAAGCAGGGCTGGACTTTCAAGACTAACATCATATCTACCCCACTTGAAATCGAACCAGAATGTGCTAAACAACAATTTCCCAAGTCCAAGAAATACCGAGACGTGGAGCTCTTCAAATCAGAGCTCTCCAAGTCAGGCGGACACGAGAAATGGTCCTACAACTCCTACTACATCATTCTAGGAGAAGGCATAATCTACGCCAAAGACATCAAAAGAACCGACGGACCCCCTTTCTCGGAGATTGCAACAGCTCTCTATACAGCCAGGTCGCCAATAGAATCTCTCAAACATGTCTATTTCGATAACGTTGTTAACGCCGATACCAAGCGCTTTGTTAGCAAGAGGCTTTATACCGCGCAAAACGGGCTTACCTGGTCGTCCTACAGGCCTATCATGGTTTGGAAATATGATACTGCTGAGTATCAGGGTCTTCTGGGGACGCGTCTTGGTAAGGCGGTGGTTTATATGGTTTTGGGGGCTTTCCCTAGAGGGACGCACTATATTTCTAGGGTTGTTACTTTTGCTGGGCCGGCTTATGGTTACGCGCTTCATTTGAGGTTTGATATTGAGCCGTTTCCTGTGGGTTTGGGTCGGCTTGTTTAGTTCGGCTTGGTTAGTTCGGCTTGGTCTTGTTTGGGCTGGTCTCTTTGTGTGTTGGTATAGATTTCTTTGTTTTGTCTCTAGCATTTGTTGTCTAGGTATTTAGTTCAATTTCATTATTTCAGGTCAGCTTTTTCTGGTAATTTAGGTGTTAATCTACAAGATCGTACTATGCCCAGAAACGGCTAGGTCAAACTCATAGATAGACTACGGATCAATAAAAAGGAATACTTGTATATTGAGGCTGCCCCTTCCTTGGGGATTTTCGTATCGTCAACAATTCCTTTATGTACACATACAGGAAGCCTTATCGGCGACTTCAATACCAACAAGCACAGCAAAGCCCGCGCGTTTTGGATGACACCTTTAGAAATGCTGGGAGAAACAAGTGCCAAGAAAAGAGGAAACAAAACAAAACCAAGAGTGTGTAGGATCAGAATACAGAAGAGCAGAGTGGTAAAAAGAAAACGACCCGACGCCGAATGGGGGACTGGGGCTGAGAGGGGTGGTAACAAGATGCAAGACGGGCAAAAAAAAAAGGAAGAGAGCGGGATTAATAGCACATCAGAGACAGAGATAGAGGTCATCGTTCTCGTTTAGGTTGAATCGGGTAGAGACGCCTATTTGTTTTGCTTGTTGGCTAGATCGAATCCTTCCAAGATATCCGACTGAGCCGTCCCCTGCGCCTCCTCCCCGAAGCTCTTCTGGTCGACGCCATGTTCCGAGCTTTGCGATGACTTGGAGACATCGTCCACTCCAAGAGTCTTCGCGGCCATACTGCGAGCCTGCGTCTGGCTGACCTTTCCGTAGACGGCCATGGCGTTGGCAATCATGCCACCCATATCACCGACGTTACCAGGAACAACGACGGCGGTACCCTCGCGCGCTAGGTTCGACCAAGCATCGACATACTTCTCAGCAACTCTGAGGCTAACAGCGCTGTGAGCATTCTGGCCATTCTCCTCGATGGCGCGGGCAACAGCCTCAATACCGAGAGCGGTAGCCTTGGCCTTGAGCTGAATAGCCTCGGATTCACCGGAAGCGCGGTTGATCTGCTCGGCGCGCAGCGCCTCAGAAGCCAGGATGACCGACTGCTTGCGACCCTCGGCAATGTTAATGGCACTCTGGCGCTGACCCTCGGAGTCAAGAATCTCAGCGCGCTTCGACCGCTCGGCTGTCACCTGGCGGTGCATGGCAGCCACGACCTTCTCGGGTGCATGAATATCCCTGATCTCATATCGCAGGCAAACGACACCCCATTCCTGGGCGGCCTCGTTGATGGCCTTTGTAATGTTTGTGTTGAGGTTGGCACGTTCCTTGAGGACGTGGTCGAGTGTCAACTGACCGATTTCGGATCGCATGGTTGTCTGCGCCAGTTGCGAAATGGCGTATTCTGCATCTTCGACTCCGTAGCTACATTGTAGAATCAACGTGTTAATCACTCTTCGGCTTAAGTACCTCCACTCAATCCTGAGAGGCGTGGGCTATACATGCACTCACCTTGCCTTGTACGCATCGAATACACGCGTGTATAGCACACCATCCAGTTCCAGTGTGACATTATCCGCCGTAATGGCGTTCTGGCTGGGAATCTCGATGGCGGACTCCTTCAAGCTCTTCACGTAGGCAATGCGATCCAAGAACGGAACGAGGATTGCCAGACCGGGCTCGAGGATGCGGTGGAACTTTCCCATGCGCTCGACAATCCATGCTGTTTGCTGTGGCACGAATCGCACAACAGTGTTTGCGGGTAGGGGCTGTTTGTTGGAGAAATAGGTGGTGGGTCCGTCGCCGTATGGGCCACCGGCTTTAAGGCTATTGAAGAGGGACTCTGGGGCGAGATTCCTAGAAGAATTTGAGAGGGTTCGACATTGAGTCTGGTGCAGGACTGTGCTGGTTGACCCGGTGCTGGTGCGTGGGAGGCGGCGTTGTTGGGGAAGGAGGTTCTGGCCACGAGACCGGAGCAACCTGGAGGTCTGGCGGGTTGCGCCCTCCATCTTGGTGAAGCCGGAGATGGAAATACAGAGGATATGGATAGTGAAGGAGCGCACTGGGGTTGGAGGCGCAGAACAAAGTTGGAGAGGGGAGAGGGAGCTGTCGGAGTAAGGTTCGGGACTGATTATGCTTGCTCCGCTTAATTGAGGTCTGCACGCCTCAGGCAGAAACCTCGGCATATTCCATCCAAAATGTTGCATGACAAGACTCATGTATTTTGTAAAGGCAATGAGTATGTGGCAGGTTAATCTTACAGCTTACGTTGTTATATAGCAGTTTTAGTATCATAGAGTCAATTGCTCATATTATGCATAACAATCATATTACTCCACAAAGAACTGAACAGCCGGTTTATGCAAAGAACAGAGTACACGAAACACAAGTCTGCTGTGCAAAGAATCCAGCAAGAGAAAGGACAAAGCAGAGAATGAACGAGGTCATTTCAATGCTGAAAGGGAAAATATCTGTTCCTGGGATGACAGCAGTAGACCAGATGAGTAGGTCTCTCAAACGAGGAATTGACAATGTAAAGATGCTGGTAATTTTTCTCGGTTTGACGCACAACCAAGGGGTAACTTGAAACACACAGATGACCTCAGACAAGACCTTTTGTTTTGATTATTGGACAATTGCTTTTCTCTGGGTCATTGCCGTGCTGATACTTGTTAAAACCCAGAGCCGAGGATCTGGATCACACAATGACTAGGTCGATAAGAAGACCACAGCCTTAGAAAAGAAACAAGAATAGAAGTGCAAATCTCTATGTCAAGGGAAACACAATTTTTGTTGGCCAGGCACACCGTAGCGGCAGGCATCGAGAGGGAGAGACACTGCCAGTAAAAAACATGCCCGGACGCCAGAACATTTTGATAACCTCCCATGACTGAAAGCAAGGAACAGAAATGACAGGAAAGGAGATGAGATAAAAGAAAATAAAAACTCCCAGGCTTAACAAGAAACAAGCCCAACTGCATTGCAAAGAAGTTGGCACTCTAGAAGAAAAATTGGAGAATATGCATGCAGAAACCTTTTGGACAGAAGTAGAAAATGCCGATCATGACGAATGAACGAGCAGTGGGAATGGGTCGCAAAAAAA
>ERZ1673737.2603-NODE-2603-length-14843-cov-5.584258_pt1 | contig 14843 bp, 12 predicted proteins | sample MGYA00580211_ERZ1673737 | MGnify/ENA primary metagenome ERZ1673737 (study PRJEB41218, sample SAMN15661789) | gut metagenome | host: Homo sapiens | place: Canada: London | collected 2015-08-20/2019-03-30 | study: EMG produced TPA metagenomics assembly of... | reverse complement strand
TATGGAAAAACAAATGTTTTTCTCATAAGACTTTTTGGGAAAGCTATTTTCTCTCCATCTTATTTTGCTACTAGTTGAGGAGATGCGCCTATTTCAATTATTAAGCAATATAATAGAACAGCAGAACACAATAGATTAGAAAAATGAAATTTTTCTAATCCTCCCACTACATCCTCGCACTGAAGTACGAGGTTTTGTGTGCCCAAAATTTGATAAGGATTAGATGTGAATTTGTCTTAATTTATATAAGGCTAACTTTTTGTTTAATTAAATTATTTTTCTCTTTGGTATTTTTAGATAAGATTTTCCGTTAAGCTATAAGTATTAACTTTAAAAATATTTTGGATGGCGGACATGAGTGATAGCGAGAATAGTGAGAATTTAAGTGAGATCTTGTTTAAACCACGGTTTGATTATTTAGAAACATCTTTTATTTCTAATTCAGGTTGTGAGTTGCCACCATTAACCCGCCGTGATCCGGCTTTAGGTTTTGCTGCCGATTGGTATCGTCCGGTACGTTCTTTTATGTGGGTATTTTTAGGTGGTAATTTATTAGATATAGATGAAGCTTTATCTAATATTTGTTCAGCCAAAAGTCCTCGTAAACGCAAATTATGCTTTGATACTATTGCTGAATATGGTGCCGGAAATTGGATTTATGAGTTTAATTCTATAGCTCAAAGACGAGTAAATTTAGCTAAGCTCTTAGAATCTCAAGGTGATATTTTAGGATCAAGTCATAATTATCGGATGGCTTCTCGTTATTTTTCAATTGCAGCATATCCTTTTTTAAGAGGAGATGTTTTAGCAACTGAATCTTTAATGCATTCAAGACGTATCTATAAAAAGATGATTGAGATGGATCCTACTAATGGTGAAATCTCCGAAGAGTTTTTTACTGTAGATGGCAATAAAGTTTCAGGATTTTTGCATTTACCTGATAAGAGCAATGTTCATCCTTGTGTAATTATGGCTGGTAGTTACGAACAGAATGTTACTGATTTTTATCGTTTTTATAATGATTATCTGCGCCCTAAGGGCATTGCGCTATTTGCTATTGATATGCCAGGTTGTGCTAGTAGTCATAAGCTCAATTTAAGTGCAAATTCTTCAATTGTGCTTGATAGTGCCATTGAGTACCTTAGAGGCTTAAAATACATTGATGCTACACATTTAGGTTTGTTTGGTATCCGTATTGCAGGCGGTGCTTGTATTCGTAGTTGCATTTTAAATCAGCAAGCTATTAAAGCTTTAGCTGTAATTGCTCCTGCAGTACATTCATTCTTTACAGATAAGGATATTTTAAATAGCTTACCTTTATGTCTACGCTCAAATTGCGCTAATCGTATGAATTTAGATGCTTCTAATTGGGATACTATTATTCCGCAGATGCAGGTTTTATCGCTAAAAACACAAGGACTGTTATCAGCCTCAGGACGTTGCCCTGTACCATGTAGTGTATATGCGGTAAAAAACTCGTTTGTAACGAATGATGATCTCAAGCTTTTAGAGGCTCACTTTAAAGACTGCCGCATTGATATGCAAGAAAATACCGGATATACATCATTCCTCTTGCGATCTTATGATAGTGCATCGCGCTTCTTTGAGTCTTTATTGCTTGATAAAAACTGATTGCTATGAAAAATAAAAAAAGAATCTTTATAAAGCTTGGAACCTCTACTTTAACCTCAGGCACTTCACATTTAGACAAAGCGCGTATGAGTGAGATTGTGCGTACAGTCTATTTATTGACACAAAAGGGCTATGAGGTAGGTTTAGTATCCTCAGGCGCTATTGCCGCAGGCAGAGAGGTTTTAAATGATCCGTCTTTACCTCCTGAATTGAGTTCAAAACAACTTTTAGCTTCAGTAGGACAGGTGCATTTAATGCGTCTGTGGGAAAATTTATTTGATATTTATAATTTAAAAATTGGGCAATTATTATTAACTAGAGCTGATTTACAAAGCCGTGATCGCTATTTAAATGCTCGCGATACACTTACTGCTTTATTTAATTACGGTATTATTCCTATTATCAATGAAAATGATGCAGTGGCAATTGCTGAGATAAAGGTTGGTGATAATGATAATTTAGCAGCCTTATCTGCAGTTTTAGCTGAGGCTGATTGTGTAATTTTATTGACCGATCAAAAAGGTCTATATACAGCCGATCCTAGGTCAAATCCTGATGCTACTTTAGTTAAACATGTACATAATATTGATGAGCATTTAATTGAGATAGCCGGAGGGGCTGGTAGCTCACAAGGTACAGGTGGTATGGCTACTAAACTAAAAGCTGCAAAAGTTGCAACTGCAGCTGGTGTAGAACTTATCATTGCCTCAGGAGCTGCTCCACAGATAATTTTAGATTTAGTTGAAGAGAAAGGTGAGGCTACTTTCTTCTATCCATGTGCTCATCCTGTTTTAGCCCGTAAAGCTTGGATAGGCTCGGCGACAGCTCCTGAGGGCGTGCTTATAGTCGATGAAGGAGCTTATCGTGCTTTATGTGAGCGTAATTCAAGCTTATTGCCACGCGGTATTTTAGAAGTTAAAGGCCAGTTTATGCGTGGCGCTACAGTTGAAATTAGATGTTTAGAACAAGGCTTATTTGCCAGAGGATTGGTCCGTTATGGATCAGATGAGCTTAATTTAATTAAACGTCAACATTCTGATACTATCGAAAGTGTTTTAGGTTATACCCACGGTGATGTTGCTGTACACCGTGATGATTTAGTTCTGATTGATAAATAGTATGGATTTAATTGAAATTGCTAAAAACTGCCAAAGAGCTTCTTTTGAATATGCAGAGCTCTCGGTAGCTAAAAAAAATCAGGTATTACAAGCTATGGCCACGCTATTAGATGAAAATCGTGAGCTTATTTATAGTGTTAATACTGAAGAAGTAAATAAAGCTAAGGAACGTGGTTTAAATGAGGCTTTAGTCGATCGCTTAACCTTAACTAAAGCGCGCTTTGATGAAATGGTCAATGGTGTACGCCATGTTGCAACTTTAGATGATCCTGTAGGAGAGATCTTAGAGGGACGGGTTTTACCCTCGGGATTAAAACTTTTAAAAAAACGTGTGCCCTTAGGTGTTGTCGGAGTAATTTATGAGTCAAGACCTAATGTTACCGTTGATATTGCGGCTTTATGTTTAAAGTCAGGAAATGGCTGTATCTTACGTGGTGGTTCTGAGGCTTTAGCTACAAATCGTCTTTTACATCAAATTTTACAAAAAGCTTTACTCTCAGTTGGGTTAAATCCTCATGGAGTATCTTTTATCGATTCAACAGATAGAGAGATTGTAGGTAAGCTTTTGACCTTAGATGATTATGTAGACGTTATTATCCCTAGAGGTGGAGAGGCTTTACAACGTCGTTGTAAAGCTCAAGCGACAATTCCGGTGATTACTGGTGGCTTTGGTATTAGTCATATTTTTGCTGATTTTAATTGCGATTTGGATAGAGCAGTTTCTGTAATTGTTAATGCCAAGGTACAAAAGCCTTCTGCTTGTAATGCTTTAGATACTTTGCTTATCCATAAGGATATTGTCGATGAACTTTTAGCAAAACTTGTAGTGGCCCTTAAGCCTTATAAGGTTTGCTTAGTTGCTCATCAAGATTTAAAAGATAAGCTTTTAAATTTAGGCTATGAGAACGTAGTTTTAGGTACAGATACGGACTTTGATACTGAGTTTTTGTCTTTGAAGATGAATATCACCACAGTTGATGGTATAGCTAGTGCTTGCGAACATTTGCGTAAACATAAAGCAAGTCATTCAGATGCTATCTTAACTGATAGTAAGTCCCATGCTAATCGTTTTATTACCGCAGCGGGTTCTGCTTGTGTTTATGTTAATGCTTCCACTCGTTTTACTGATGGCGGTCAATTTGGATTAGGCGCTGAGGTTGCTATTTCTACGCAAAAATTGCATGCTCGTGGTCCTATGGCTTTACGTGAACTGACTTCCATTCAATATGTTGGTGAAGGTGACTATTTAGTTAGAGCTTAAAAAATGGGGCAAAGCCCCATTTTTTCAATCAATAAAAAGCTTTTGTAGGGGGGAGATCCTTACAAAAGCTTTTTTGTCTTTAAATTTTTTCTTGTTCGACTCTAAAGCCATCAGCGGTCTTTACAAAACTTAAACGGTTAGTAAAGCCCTCTGGGGTGTCTTCTTTATGGTGAGAGACAAAGAGTACTGAGGTATGACCATTTTTCATAATATAGGTGATAAAGGCCTTAACTAAGGTTCGTGCATAGCCATCTAGGCCTTGTAAAGGCTCATCTAAGATAAGTAGTGGCGGATTTTTAACTAAAGCTCTTATGATCAAGAGCATGCGTTGCTGACCAAAAGATAAGGTTTTAAATGATTGATGTTCTTGCTTATCTAAAGCGGCAAGTTTAAGCCAAGCTCTAGCTGTACTTAATTCCTCATCTGAGGGTTGATGATACAGACCTATTGAATCATAAAATCCCGAGAGAACGACATTTATTGCCGGAGCACTAACACGATAATCTAAGTGTAAGGCACCTGAGACTAAGCCATAGTATTTTTTTATGTCCCAAATGCTCTCACCAGAGCCACGTTTATAGCCAAAGACAGTTACATCATTAGCATAAACTAAAGGATTGTCGCCGGTAATTAAAGATAAAAGAGTGGATTTGCCAGCTCCATTAGGACCTATGATCTGCCAATGTTCACCACGTTTGACCTCAAAATTAAGCTTATCTAAAACTACTCTTGAATAAGCAACCGTGACCTCATTTAATTTTACGATGATATCGTCTTTTAAAGCTTTAAGAGCAAACTTTTTAGGAGTTTGCGGTAGGGTAATATCGGGTAATTTGGCGTTACCTAAAAGAGCAATTGCATCAGGATCTTTTTCAATTTCAGATCTAGAAGAGATCTTAGTGATTTGTAAATTTTGAATGATACCCATGGCTGTTAAGGTCTCAGGGATTTCACTTGGACGATTAACAATTAAAATAGTTGGGGTCTTATATTTAACATGGATCTCATCGATAAGCTTTAAAAGTTCAGTTCTAGTTTGCACATCTAGAGCATCAAAAGGAGTATCGAAAATAATCAGGTTAGGTTTTGAACAGAGTGCTTTAGTTAATAGAACCTTACGTCCTTCACCACCTGAGAGTTGACGGATAGGTGTATCTAATAAATTTTCAAGATGCATTCCTGCAATTACATCTTTTAAAACATTAGGATCTGCATCAGCGAAGAGTTTATTTGGCGTAATACCAAAAGCCTCTTCTTCAGAGGCATTATCATTATTACGCATTTTATAGTCATCTTCTAAAAGTTGCATTTGCTTTTCAAAAGACACTAAGACGGGATGATAATTTTCAGGAGCTTCGCCGTTTTTTAAAGGAAGTTCTGCATTAAGAGCTCGCGCTAAGGAAGTTTTACCACTACCGTTGCCTCCTATAAGGACAATTAAGTCAGAAGGTGTGATAGTAAGATTGCCTAAATTTACACAAAGATCGTCATTGATGCTAAATGTTGCGTTTTTCCATACTAAAGTACGTTCAGTCATGGTAATAAATCCTTTACACTTTTTATCTTTTTCTAGGTGCAATTCTCAAAATATTCAGAGTTTTTGGGAGATTGTAAATTATGACAAAAGTTTATAGCAAAAAATGCAATATATAAAGTGCTTTATTGCAAAAATTACAATAATATAAAAATTTTACTTGCATATTTTTTGCAAGAAATATCCATAAAATGAGATCTTAAACCATTAACTTTTTAAAAAATAAACATAATATATGATTAAGGTAGTGGCGAATAAGACTACCTATATAATTAAAACAAAATAAAGGAGTCCATGATGACTGAAAAGAAAGGAAAATTTGCAGTGCTGCTGAAGATAGGAGAAAAGCAGCCGGCTCTAGACCGCGCTTCGCAGTATGCCAGATTTGCTCCTTCTATTGAGGTAGTTGCTATACGTGTCATCAATGATTTTGATGATGACAATCAAGAGCAGTTATTAGCCTCAGCTAAGAGCGAGTTTGAAATGCTAGCTAAAACTTGCCCGAACATTCAGCATCTGTCTTTAAAGGTTATTTTTGATAAAGATATTCCTGGTGCTTTTAATGCAGAATGTGCTTCAGGAGAATATGATTTAGCTATTATTTCTGCAAATAAGCGCAATTCAATTAAAGATTTATTTATCAATACTATTGATTGTTCAATTATGCGTTGTTGCCCAGTTCCTTTATTAGTAGTAAAGGATGCTAATTCTACAGCAAGCTTAGGCACAGCTATTTTATTGGCAATTGATTTTGAAGAGGCTAATCATATTGAAGAGCTAGATGAATACTTATTTAAGTCAGCTAAAGGCTTTGCCGATCATTTCAATGGTGTTGTTCATGTGGCAAATTGCGTTTCTCCTTTAAATCGTGGCTTGATGTCAGGTAATACTAGTGTTTCAAAAATTATTACCGCTTCAGGCTCTATAGGTCGTCGCGATATTCATCAGGTAATTGTTGATGAGTTTGCTCAGAATCATGGCATTCCACTTGAGAATGTTCATGTTTTAGAGGGGCGTATTGATGAGGAAATTCCGCGTCTTTGCGATAAATTGCAAGCTCGTATGGTATGTATGGGAACAACTCCTAAGAGCTCATTCTTCGGTTCTATTGACTCCTCTGCCTCAGAATTAGTTTTAGAGCAGATTAAGGGTGACGTTTATATTGTCAATAGTGAAAGTCTTAGTGAAGATAGTGAAAATCTTAGTGAAAATCTTGACTAAAAACTAACAAATAACACGAACCCCGTAATCAATTTGATGACGGGGTTTTTTGTGGCTAAAAAGGAAAAATAAACGGCATAATTTGAGAAAATCATGCCGTTTTGAGTATGAATTTAAGAATTATTTGTAATTCATACGTATTTTGTGTCTTTACACGTTAAATAAGAACTCAAAAAGGTCTCCATCTTGAACTATATAGTCCTTACCTTCTGAGCGTAATTTACCAGCCTCACGACAGCCAACTTCACCGTTATATTTGATAAAGTCTTCATAAGCAATAGTTTGAGCGCGGATGAAGCCTCTTTCAAAGTCAGAGTGAATACGACCTGCAGCTTGAGGAGCTGTAGCGCCCACTCTTACGGTCCAAGCACGTACTTCCTTAGGGCCTGCAGTAAAGAAAGTCTGTAGACCTAAGAGCTTATAACCGCCACGAATAACACGGTTAAGTCCAGGTTCAGTGATGCCTAAACTATCCATAAACTCGCGTCTATCAGCTTCATCCATTGAGGCTAAGTCAGCTTCAATAGAGGCAGATACAGGGACAACTACAGAATTATCTTTTTTAGCTACTTCACGTACAGCGTCTAAATAGGGATTATTTTCAAAGCCATCTTCAGCTACATTAGCAATGTACATCATAGGCTTTAAAGTTAGGAAGCTAAAATTGCGTATAGCATCTAAATCAGCTTGAGTAAACTCAACTGAGCGTAACATCAGACCTTCTTCTAAAGCAGGACGACATTTTTCTAAAGCTACTACCTGAGCTAAAGCTTCTTTATCACCACCGGTGCGAGCGCGTTTTTCAAGACGAGCTAAAGCTTTTTCGACAATCTCTAAATCTGCTAAAGCCAATTCTGTATTGATGACTTCAATATCTGCTACAGGATTAACCTTGCCACTTACGTGAATTACGTTTTCATCGTCAAAGCAACGCACAACGTGAGCGATGGCGTCAGTTTCACGGATATTCATTAAAAATTGATTGCCTAAGCCTTCGCCTTTAGATGCACCTTTGACTAAGCCGGCAATATCCACAAATTCCATAGCAGCAGGAACAACTTTTGCAGGATGGACGATAGCGGCAATTGCATCTAAACGCTTATCGGGTACCGGAACAATACCTGTATTAGGCTCAATTGTGCAAAAAGGAAAATTTTCCGCAGCAATACCAGCCTTAGTTAAGGCATTGAAAAGAGTTGATTTACCGACATTAGGTAAACCGACAATACCACAGTTAAAACCCATTTATTCCTCCAATTGTGGTTTAAATCCGTTGATTGCAGCAGTGGCTTTATCTAATCCCTGCGCAAAAAGAGTATCCATAGTCATTAAGGCTTTTATCATTGCTGTGTCAATAAGTTCGTGTTGTTGACGGTCAGGGCGACCTAAAACCCAATTAATCACATCATGTGACGGAGGTTTACCGATACCAAAGCGTAAACGATAGAAATTTTGATTGTTTCCTAAACAGGCAGTAATGCTTTTTAAGCCATTATGTCCTGCAAGGCCACCACCTCGTTTTAAACGCATTGATCCTGGAGGCAAATCAAGATCGTCATGAAGTACTAAAATATTTTCAGCTTTGATCTTATAAAAACTAGCTAAAGCGCTTACAGATCTACCACTTTCATTCATATAAGTGGTAGGGAATAGTAATCTTATTTCATTATCGCCAATATAACCACGACCGGCAATGCCCATAAAATTCTATTCCGGGCGCATGTCAATTTTATATTTCTCACTTAACATATTTAAGAAATCAACACCGACATTATGGCGGGTATGTTCATATTGTGAGCCAGGATTTCCTAAACCCACAATCAAAGATATTGCAACAGGACTTGCTTTAGGCATGCTCTAATAATCTCACGTCTTTTAATTCAGCATCGTTTAAGGATGCATAAAAACTATTTACCACACGTTCACTCTTAGGAATTATGAGTGTCGGTGCAATTTCATTTAATGGTACTAAGACAAAAGCACGTTCACACATTCTAGGATGCGGTAAGATAAGTTTACTCGTATCCATAATGAGATTGTCATATAACAACAGATCTAAATCTAATGTTCTAGGACCATTTTTAAATAATCTAACTCGTTTAAACTCTTGTTCTAGATTTAAAAGATGATCTAATAACTCAAGAGGCGGTAATGATGTTTCAAGTAGAGCTACCGCATTTACAAAATCATCCTGATCTTTATAACCTACAGGTGAGGTCTTATAAAAAGAGGAGGTTTTGATAACCTCCATCTTCTGATTTTGATTTAGTCTTTCAAGTGCTTGTTTTAAAGTGATAAGACTATTGCCTAGGTTTGAACCTAGGCCTATATAAGCTTGTGCCATTATGGATCCAAATTCATAGCCGCACGCCAAGCGCGGGCTTTCGCTAAACGATCATTAACCTCAGCTTTCTTTTCCTTAGAAAATTCAGCCATAGCAGGATTAATTTTATGGCTACGTTTATCCTTTTTACGATCTTCTTTTTTGCGTTTAAGCTTGTTATTGCGCTCTTCTCGTAAAAGTTTAGCTTGACGAGCGCTTTCTTCATAATAAGGAAGCCAGAAATCTACATAAAGAGCTAAACTAGGTTCAAAACGAGCTCTTAAAACTAAGAAGTCATAAGCGGCTCGGAACATAGTGGTCTTAGCTAGTTTTTCCACCTGAATTTTATCAGTGATATTCATCAGCATATATTGATTCATCCATAAAGAACGAATGTTTTCTGAGAACACCATAGGAATAGCTGTCATTATAGATTGCTGTTTCATGACCTGGTTAAAAGCAATATAAGCTAAATCACGCATGGATACTGGATTTATGGAGCACTCATTATAGTTTTGAAGCTCATACATGAGTTTTTCAAATTGAGTCCATAATAGTACTGAATATAAGAAATGCGGAGTATTTCGCTTATCTTGATGATAACGCTTATCTGAACTTTTTAAAGAATAGTCAACGAAGTCAATAAAACTCTGATTTTCTAAAAATTCTTCAAGACCTGGGAATAAAATCTCAAAGATATGGAATGAGCGTAAGATCTTAAAGCTTTCAGAACCGTGACCTGTTAAGAAGAGCTTATTGACCTCCTCAAACATACGCGCATTAGAGACCTCTTTGAGGCTTTCTGCTAATTTTGAGATGGGATCTGACGTACGTTTTGAAAGTTTAAAGCCTAATTTAGCGCTAAAACGAAGAGCTCTAATAATACGTACAGGATCTTCTAAATAACGAGTTTGTGGATCGCCTATAATATCAATAACACCTACGTTTAAATCATATAGGCCACCATGAAAATCTAAGACAGTTTCATTATGACTATCATAATAGATAGCGTTAATAGTGAAATCACGACGAGTTGCATCTTCGTCAATATCCTTGCCATAGACATTGTCACGAACAAGCATACCTGAGTCGGAACTTACGCGTAACTTTTTGTTTTTAAGGTTGTTACTATCACCTCTAAAGGTAGTAACTTCGATGATTTCTTTACCAAAAACTACATGTACAATTTTGAAACGTCTACCAATAATACGCGAGTTATCAAAAACCTTACGGACTTGTTCTGGAGTGGCATTAGTAGAGACATCAAAATCCTTAGGGGTCTTTCCTACTAAAAGATCACGTATACAGCCACCAACAAGGTAGGCCTTATAGTGCGCATTTTGTAAGCGTTCGATTACGGATAGTGCTTTAGGAGAGATCTTTTGACGACTGATCCCATGCATGTCTTTGGTTAACACTAATTTGGCGGATCCTTTTTTCTTTACTTGAGCTTTATTGCGCATTAAAAGCTCTGTAAGATCCGGATTTAAGACTGTAATTTTATGCTACCTCAGTATGTAAAACTGACACTTCTTGTCAAAATTATTTCTATAAAAACTTATATATTATATCAAATTAAAGCTTAATTTAAAAAGAGAGCTGTTTTAGCTTTAAATCAAGCTTTATTTTTATAATTCTAAGCTTTTTTTGTAAATTTTAATTAAAGTTTAGAGTGTCACAATCAGATCGTTGGTAGGAATTTTTTGAAGATTAAAGCCTTGAGTGGCACAAAAAATAATATTTTGAACACTCATGCCTGCTTTATAAAAAGAAGTGTCTTGATTTAAAAGTTTTAAGCATTTTAGTAAAACCATTTGCGGACTGCCTAATTTTAAAGCCGAGATAGCATGGTTTTGCTTTGAATATTTAAGATTATCATTTATTTTGATTAAAGGCAGATGTAGATAAGCTGGGATATCTTGCTTTAATTCTCGATATACAAGCTTTTGAATTGGAGTCATATCGATAAGATCGGCTCCTCGTACAACTTCAGTTACCTTCTCATCAATATCATCAATAACACAAGCAAAATTATAAGAGAAAATTCCGTCGGCACGTTTTAAGGCTATATGTGTGTCATCAAAATGAGTTTGACAATCTCCTAAAAGTTCATCAAAAAAATGCTTTTCTAAAGCTAAAGAGCTGTGAAAACGTACACTGTAGGCCTCTTTTTCATTAAGCTTGTGTAAATAACATTGACAAGCTTTTTCTTTTAAACTGTGCCTAGTGCAATTGCAATAATAAGCCTTATTATTCTCAATAAGTTTATTAAGGATTTCTTGGTAACGATGAATGTGGTGCGACTGAAAAATGATCTCATCATCAAAATGAAAACCTAAGGTATTTAGATCATTTAAAATTTGTTGTGTCGCTTGTGGCGGGCAACGAGGAGTATCGAGATCTTCAATACGTAAAATAATTTTGCCATTAAGGCTTCGGGCGCGTAAATACGCACCCAAAGCTGTACAGATTGATCCTAAATGTAAGCTTCCACTAGGAGTAGGAGCAAATCTGCCTATATACACAGTTTAGAATTTAGCCCTCTAACTGCTTTTCTTTTATTTCTGCTAATGCTTTGCAGTCAACGCAGAGATCTGCAGTCGGGCGAGCTTCTAAACGCTTAATACCGATCTCAATTCCACATTGATCGCAGTAACCAAATTCATCACGATCGATCTTATTTAAAGTCTTTTCTATTTTTTTGATAAGCTTACGCTCACGGTCACGAGCACGTAATTCTAAGGCGAATTCCTCTTCTTGAGAGGCTCTGTCTAAAGGATCTGGGAAGTTGGCAGCCTCATTTTTCATGTGGCCTACAGTTCTATCAACTTCAGAGCGCAACATGTCTCTCCAGGCTGTTAAGATTTTTCTGAAATGACTTTTTTGACGGTCATTCATGTATTCTTCACCTGGTTGCTCTTTATAGGGCTCGACACCTGCAATTGCCAAAGGACCCATAGAGGCGAGATTATCGTATGTATTTTTATCTTCTGAAGCCATAATGTCCTTCCTCTTTTTTATGCGCTTATTCTCTTCTACTTAAATATAGATAATATATTCAGCAACGCCAAAGAAGCTTGGGGTGCTTTTAAGCGTTAGATTATGCTAGATCTCATCATTGGTATCAAGTAAATGTTTCATTTTTTAGAACTTATGCGTTTTTTTTTCACTCTTTCCTAAGCTATATCAAAATATTGAATTTTTGCTTAAAAGCTCTCTGATATAATTGCATGAAATTCTCTAAATAAGATCTATAAAAATGTATCAAAACGACCAACAAAATAATTCAATTACAGCATTTTCTCCAACAGATGGAGAGGAAATGGGTATAAATAGGCCTAAAATGGAAAATGATAAGCGTAATTTTTCCAATCAGCCGCCCAAAAAAGATCCTAAAAAAACAAAAAAGACTTTTAAACATCGTCTTTTGAGTTGGTCTTTAAAGTTAGGTGTAGTTGGAATTGCTTTATTCGGTCTTTTGTTTATTTATTTTGATTCACTAGTTTTATCTGAGTTTGAAGTAGATGATCGTTGGGTATTACCCGCTGTAGTTTATTCTCGTCCTTTAGAGCTTTACCCTGATCAAAAAATCTCTTTAGAGCAGATGGTTTATGAGTTAAAACTCTTGAAATATCGTCAAGTACAAAGCCCTCAAAAACCAGGTGAATATGCTGTAAATAAAAAGAGTGGCAAGATTGTTATCATAAGACGTGCTTTTGCTTTTCCAGATGGTGAAGAAGGCAAGATCTCTTTGATGGTGCAATTTAAAGGCTCACGTATTGCAAGGATCGTAAATGCTGATAGCCGTCAAGATTTAGGCTATGTACGTATGGATCCGGTGCTTTTAGATCGTATCAATCGTATCGACCCTAAGGAAGATCGTATCTTTATTCAGTTAGATGAAGTCCCTCAGACCTTAGTAAATACTTTAATAGAAATTGAAGATCGCTCTTTTTATAGCAATCCAGGTGTGAATTTCTTTGCTATTTTTAGAGCCTTTTTTAAAAATATGATAGCAGGTCATGTAGTTGAGGGTGGCTCAACTATTACTCAGCAGTTAGTTAAGAATTATTTTCTCTCAGGTGAGCGTAGTTATTCGCGTAAATTTAAAGAAATGATCATGGCGATGGTGATGAATCATCGTTATTCAAAAGATCAAATTTTAGAAGCTTATTTAAATGAAATCTATTTAGGTCAAAACGGCAATGCGGGCATTTATGGTTTTGGTTTGGCCTCTTATTTTTATTTCGGTGTGCCTGTATCTGAGTTGACTCAAGAACAGATAGCACTTTTAGTTGGTATTATTAAAGGTCCATCTTTATACGATCCATGGCGCAATCCAGAACTTGCTTTAGAACGTCGTAATACTGTATTAGGCGTATTACGTAATCGTGGTCTAATTTCTCAAGCTCAGTTTGAACAATATTCAGCTCGTCCTTTAGGGGTAATTAAACGCGGTACTATGAATTATTCAAAGACCCCTGCTTTTATGGGTGTTTTAAAGCGTGAAATTTCCCAACGTTTTGGTCAAGATTTTTTGTCTGGTAATGGCATTAAGATTTTTACAAGTTTAGATCCTCAAGCGCAACAAGCAGCTGAGATAGCTGTGAAAGAGGAACTTGATAGTATTGAAAAGCAGACTGGACGAAAAGGTTTAGAAGCTGCAATGGTTGTAAGCTCTTGGCGTAGTGCTGAAGTTTCGGCAGTTGTGGGTAGTCGTACGCCTCAATATGAGGGTTTTAATCGTGTGGTTGAAGGTCGACGTCAGGTAGGATCTTTAATTAAACCTTTAGTGTATTTAACTGCTTTCCATAATGGTATCCATCTAGGTACTATGGTAAAAGACAGTCCTATCACAGTAAAACTGTCATCTGGACAATTATGGCAACCTAAGAATGATGATAAGAAGTTTAGAGGCCCTATTGCTGTATACAAAGCTATGGCACGTTCTTTAAACGTCCCTACAGTTAAGATCGGTATGAGAGTTGGCCTTAACCATGTAGCACAGACAATGAAGGCTGTAGGTATTAAACAAAATATTCCACTTTATCCTTCTATGCTATTAGGAACAATTGAGCTTACTCCATATGAGGTAAATGCTTTTTATTGTTCAATGGCTACAGATGGTGTTTATCAAGATCTCACTACATTGAGAACTGTAGTAAAAAATGGCGAAATTGTTTATGAGCAAGCTAATACTCGAGGTAAGCCTACTTTAGATTCTAGGGATACTTTCTTAACTCTTTATGTTATGACCGAGGCAACACGTACAGGTACAGGTAGACGTATAGGTAAAATGTTCCCTGATAAGAATATTGCAACTAAGACAGGTACTACTAATGATAATCGTGATACTTGGGCAATAGGTATTGATTCAGATGAAGCTGTCTCAACATGGGTAGGTTTTGATGACAATAAATCTACAGGTCTTTTTGGTAGTTCTGGAGCTATGCGAGTCTATGGAGCTTATCTTGAACGCCGTGGAGTAAATTCACTTGAGTTAAAACGTCCTCAGGGAATTAAATTTGTTAATTTCAATCAAAGCGGAAATATTGTCTCAGATAATTGTCGTATAAGTGGTTTGACTTTATTGCCTGTACGTACAGATAAGATCCGTTATGTAGATTCAAGCTGTGGACAGTCTTATGATGAGGTTAAAGTTTATACTCCGCAGACAGTACCTCAATATTAGAGTTGACTTCCTCCCCTTGCTAAAGCAAGGGGATTTATACTGCTTAGATTACTACCTAGCTT
>ERZ1673737.2602-NODE-2602-length-14846-cov-6.068623_pt1 | contig 14846 bp, 9 predicted proteins | sample MGYA00580211_ERZ1673737 | MGnify/ENA primary metagenome ERZ1673737 (study PRJEB41218, sample SAMN15661789) | gut metagenome | host: Homo sapiens | place: Canada: London | collected 2015-08-20/2019-03-30 | study: EMG produced TPA metagenomics assembly of... | reverse complement strand
ATCTGGATATGAGTTCATTCTTTGATATAAATAGGTGGCAAATGCTACCGCAGCTACATCTGCTCGTGAGGTATACCAACTGGCCTCATAAAAACGACATTGTCGTTTAAGCTCATTACGATTTAAATTAGGACTATCTGCATAAGGTTTTTTATTACCGAAAAGCTCTAAAACCTTTTTATATTGGCCTTTGGAAGATAAATAATCTATATAGATATTTTTTAAATATGCCCCAAGCTCAGTTTGATTTTTAGCTTTGATAAATTTTTTTACCTGAGGATATTTTGACAAACTGGGATCTTTAGCCAGATACCAATAATCAATATAAATTGATAAAGGATAATCTTTTAAATACTGCTTTTGTAAAGTTAAAGCAGTTGTAACATCGCCTTTTTTTATCGCCTCTTTGGCATTTACAAAAGCCATGCGCTTTTGCATAAGCTCAGGAGAATCCTCTACTAAAGGATTATTTTCATAAACTCTTAGTGACTCAGGATTTAAACTTACAGCCTGCGTATACAAAGGACTTAATAAAGTCAAAATTATTAAAGATTTTTTAAAAAAAGACATGAAAATGCACCTTATGGCAAAGCATAACGATCTATTAGCTTAAGCTAAAAAAATGTGCTGTAGTTCTTTTATTGAGGCACAGTCATAGATATATTGACTGCGTTTTAATGTTAGTAAAAGTATAACGCAAATGACGAGATTGCAAATAAATTTTTTACTTTGATTTATAGTGATGTTAAATACATCCCAGCTTGAAACTTTGAGATGCCCCCAATAAGTTAAACAAACTTATTGGGGGTTGTTATTTATAATAACTTAGCCGAAGATATTTATATAACCTACAACTAAGAGGATAGCAATAATTACAGGCAATACAAACTTAAAGTACCAGTACAGAGCTGGATTTAATTTCATACCAGAACCAGTATTAACCTCTGCAATATAACGCTTCCACCCCATTCCGGTCTTTGCAGTCACAAAGAGAACAAATAACAATGAACCTAAAGGCAAAATGTTATTAGAAATAATAAAATCTTGCATATCCAAAATAGTACTGTTCCCACCTAAAGGATGAATAAAGTCTAAGACGTTATAACCTAAAAGCGGCGGGATGGCGATGAGCATGATAATACAAAAGTTTATGATCACTGATTTGACACGGGAGATATTAAAGAGCTCCATACAAATAGCGATAATACTTTCAAATACTGCAATCAAAGTTGACATAGCGGCAATTAGCATGAACATAAAGAAGACTGAACCCCAGAATGCACCAAAAGTCATATTGGTAAATACGGTATTCATAGTTACAAACAATAAACTTGGACCAGCATCTGGTTGTACACCATAGCTAAAACAAGCCGGGAAAATTACAAAGCCTGCTAATAAAGCGACACAAGTATCTAAGATACCAATATAGATGGACTCGGTTAAAAGGGTATGACGCTTGGACATATAGGTACCAAAGATCTCAATAGAGCCTTGACCTACACTTAAAGTAAAGAAAGCCTGACCCATAGCAGCCCATAAAGCTTGAGAGAATCCATTTTCCTCTAAACGAGATAAATCAGGTTTTAAATAATAAGATATACCCTCAACGAAGCCTGGTAAGGTTACAGAGCGGATTGCCATGAAAATTAAAATAGCAAACATCAATAACATTAAAGGCTTGGTATAACGTTCTACACCTCTGACAATACCCATGCCGACAATAATGAAAGAAACTAAGACCACAGTACTCATGCAGACAAACATAACTAAAGGATCTTTTAGGAGATCGGCAAAATGAGCATTAGCAGCTTCTTGAGTTAAGTTAGTACCAAAAGCACCAGAAGCAAACTTAACACAATAATAAAGCATCCAGCCTGTAATCAAGCCATAAAATGACATTAAGACATAGCTTCCTGGAATTTGCCAAAATTTATTCCAATTCCAATGAGACTTCGGTGCCTGTAATTCCTCATAACAACGAGCTATAGAACGACGTGAAGCACGACCTACTGCAAGCTCAATAGTTAAAAGCGGAATACCTACACCAAAGAGGAAAGCCAAATAAATCAGTACGAAAATAGCACCACCATATTGGCCAGTAATATACGGGAAACGCCACACATTACCTAAACCAATTGCACATCCGGCGGCTATCAATAAGAAGCCTAAACGCGTTTTAAATTGTTCACGATTATCCATTTTTGGTCCCTAATTGTTATTTGGCAAACATGCCAATATATCCTTGAACGAAAAGTGCAATTACCACAACCGGTAGAACTATGCGGTAATACCACAAGGCCCAAGATGGTAGTTTAATTCCCTTACCTGTATTGCTTTCACTAGCATAATTGAAAAAGCCCCAACCACGCTTTAAGGTGACATAAAGGATATATACCATAGCACCTAAAGGCAGAATGTTAAGACTTAAAACAAAATCGTAAGTATCTAAAATTGTGCTCTCTCCACCCATAGGATGAACATCACTTAAAAGGTTGTAACCCAACATACATGGCAGTCCTAAAACCAGGACGACTATGCAATTAACAATCACTGCTTTAAGACGTGAGCACTCAAAAATATCAATACTAATGCCGATTAAATTCTCAAAAACCGCAATTAAGGTTGAAACAGCAGCAAAAAGCATAAACAGGAAGAATAAGCCTCCCCATAACCAACCTAATTCCATATTTGAAAATACTGATACTAAAGTTACAAAGATAAGACCAGGACCTGAACCTGGTTCAATACCATAGCTAAAACAAGCCGGGAAAATAACTACGCCTGCTAATAAAGCAACACAAGTATCTAATGTAGTAATAATAGCTGACTCATAGAAAAGACTATATTTGCGGCTCATATATGAACCGAAAATCTGAATTGAACCTACACCTAAACCTAAAGTAAAGAATGCCTGTCCCATAGCTGCAGCTAAAGTAGTCATTAAACCAGAGGCTTCAATATTGTCAAAACTAGGCATTAAATAATAACTAATGCCGTCTTTAAATCCAGGCAATACAAATGAACGCAAAGATAAAAAGATCAATAATAAAAATAACAATACCATTAAAGGCTTGGTAATACGCTCAACACCTTTTTGTAAACCAAAGGCACAAATAGCAAAAGCCCCAACAGTTACAACTACTGTACAGATAAATTGTATTGTAGGCTTTGAAAGCATACTTCCAAAAATTTCTCCAGCTTTAGCCTGATCAATTCCCTCGCCTACACCTCCAGAAAAAACCAGAAGCATATAGTAAAGCATCCAACCTGTAACTAAGCTATAAAAAGCCATCAGCACATAATTGCCTAAGATCATCCAATATTTGTTATATCTCCATTTAGTTTTTGGAGTTAAAACTTCAAAGGAACGACCTAAACTTGAACGCGAAGCACGTCCTACGGCAAGCTCAATACTTAACATCGGTAAACCGACTAAAAGCAAGAAACTTATATAAATTAAAACAAAGACTGCACCACCGTACTGGCCGGTAATATACGGGAAACGCCACACATTACCTAAACCAATAGCACATCCGGCAGTAATTAGCAAAAAGCCCAGTCTTGATGAAAATTGCTCTCGAGCCACAATTTATCCCTTAACCAAAGACGGTAACATAACCATTGGCAACTAATAAGAAAATTACTACCGGTAATACAAAGCGATAGTATTTTTCTATCCATAAAGGCATTTTAGGACCTTTACCTAAATTTGCCTCGGCAAGATAGTTCTTAAAGCCCCAACCGCGTTTCCAAGTAACAAAAATCAAATAACATAAAGCACCTAAAGGTAAAATATTATTTGAAATAATAAAGTCCTCTAAATCTAAGAAAGTACTGTTTCCGCCTAAAGGATGAACATCTGATAAATAATTAAAGCCAAATAAACAAGGTAAAGAAATAAACAATACCACCAAGAAATTACCAACTACTGCACGACGGCGAGAAGTTGTAAATAATTCCATGGAAATAGCAATAATATTCTCAAATACAGCAACTACAGTTGAAAGGGCGGCAAAGGTCATAAACAGGAAGAATAAGCCTCCCCAAACAGCGCCATTTTCCATATGAGAAAAGATGGATACTAAGGTAATAAAGATTAAACCTGGGCCTTGATCTGGCTGTACATCATAGCTAAAGCAAGCAGGAAAAATGATGAGACCTGAAATAAAAGCTACTAAAGTATCTAAAACGGCAATATTGATACTCTCGGAAAATAAGGTATGGTCTGAAGGCGCATAAGTGGCGAAAATTTGAATGGCACCAATACCAATGGATAAGGTAAAGAAAGCCTGAGCCATCGCTGCAGATAAAACCTCAGTTAAACTATGCTGTGAGAAATTCTCAAGACTTGGACTTAGATAATAAGCAATGCCCTCTGCAAATCCTGGTAAATAACAAGATCTAATAGCTAAGAAAATCATGATAGCAAACAGCATAATCATCATAGGCTTAGTAATACGTTCAACACCCTTACGTAAACCCATAGCGCAAACACCAAAACCGATTGCTATCACAGCTAACATGGAGGTCAACATATCGGCAGGAGAAGAAAGCATTTTAGTGAATGACTGAGCTGCTGTAGCGGCATCGGTATTAACACCAAATTCGCCTGTAAACCCCTTAATACAGTAGAACATCATCCAACCGGTCACAACCGTATAAAATGACATGAGCACATAATTACCCAAGATCATCCAATACTTGTTTAAATGCCAAGAAGCTCCCTTTTCTTCCAAAATTTCAAAAGATTGAGCCAAACTTCTTCTTGAGGCACGACCTACAGCAAGCTCAATAGTTAATAAAGGTAAGCCAAATAAAAATAAAAAGAATAAATAAATTAAAACAAAAATTGCACCGCCATACTGGCCGACAATAAACGGGAAGCGCCAAACATTGCCTAAACCAATAGCGCAACCGGCAGCAATTAAAACAAATCCTAAGCGAGAGGAAAAATGCTCACGTGTAGCCATTTATTATTACCTTAATAAAAACCCAAAAAGCCCGAACGTCTAAGACTTTCGGGCTAATAATTTAGTATTCTGAAAAGCTATGCTTAACGCTCTGACTTGCCTTCATCATCATTAGCATCTGCCTGTTGAGCAACAGGTGCATTTTCAACTTCTACAGTCTCCTCAACAGTTGATTCTACAGTTTCTGAGACTTCAACCTTATCTTGAAAAGAATCTTCCTGAACACTCTCTGCCTCAGACTCTGCTTCAGCGTTAGCTACAGCAGCTTCTTCGGTGAGGGCTTTGATAGATAAACGAATACGTCCAGTATTGTCGATGTCTAAAACACGTACACGAACATTATCACCAACACGTAAATAATCACCAACATTTTCCACACGCTCCTCAGTTATCTGAGAGATGTGAACTAAACCATCACGTCCTGGTAAAATGTTGACAAAAGCGCCGAAATCAGTAATACGAACAACCTTGCCGTCGTAATCCTGACCAACCTCAACCTCAACTAAAAGCTCCTTAATGCGCTTAATAGCTTCAGTTGCACTGTGCTCAGAGGAGGCTGAAATCTTTACAGTACCATCATCTGCAATATCAATTTGTGAATTGGTATCAGCTTGGATTGAGCGGACATTAAAACCACCCTTACCAATAACATCTTTAACCTTATTTACAGGAACCTTAATTGTAACCAAACGTGGAGCATAAGGAGACATATGCTCACGTGGATTTGGCAAGGCTTGCTGCATTACATTTAATAAATGAATGCGGGCTGCATGAGCATCGGTTAAAGCCTGTTGCATGATCTCACGGGTGATACCATCAGTCTTGATATCCATCTGTAAAGCAGTAACACCTTCACGAGAACCTGCTACCTTGAAGTCCATATCACCTAAATGATCTTCATCACCCATAATGTCAGTTAAAATGGCAACACGCTCACCTTCTTTAACTAAACCCATGGCAATACCTGCAACCGGAGCCTTAAGCGGTACACCTGCATCTAATAAAGACATACAGCCTGAGCAAACAGATGCCATTGAAGAAGAACCATTAGACTCGGTAATCTCTGATACTACACGAATGGTATAAGGGAAATTGTCCATCTCTGGTAAAACAGCCTTTAAGGCACGCTTTGCTAAACGACCATGACCAATTTCACGGCGCTTAGGAGAACCAATAAGACCAGTCTCACCTACACAGTATGGCGGGAAATTATAGTGAAGAATGAAGCGTTCAGTACGAACACCTGTCATATCCTCAAAAGTTTGAGCATCGCGCTCAGATCCTAAAGTACAAGTACCGATAGACTGAGTTTCACCACGAGTAAATAAAGCAGAACCGTGAACACGCGGTAAAATACCAGTTGCAATGGTAATAGGTCTAATCATACGTAGTGAACGACCATCAATACGATTTTCACCGCTTAAGATACGCTCACGTACAATATTACGCTCTAACTCAAAGAAAATTTTAGCAATATCTTGAGACTTTTCAGCCCAATCTTCACGAGAGGCGACTAATTTCTCAATAGCATCTTTCTCAATTGCTGCTAATTTATCCTGACGCTCTAATTTATCAACAATGCGGAAGGCATCACCAATAGCCTCGGAAGTTTCAGCCTTAACAGCAGCAACTAATTCCTCATCCTCAGCCGGAGCTTGCCAATCCCATACAGGGCGATTAGCTTTTTGAGCGAATTCTTTAATGTTACCAATAACCTGTTGTAATTGCTCTTGGCCATACATTACAGCACCAAGCATTACAGACTCTGGTAATTGATTAGCCTCAGACTCAACCATAACTACAGCTTTCTCAGAACCTGCTACAACTAAGTCGAGATCAGATTGACGAATCTCAGAGGTTAAAGGATTTAATACATACTCACCGTTGATATAACCTACACGAGCTGCACCTAATGGACCATTCCAAGGCAGACCTGAGGAGGCTAAAGCTGCTGATGAGGCAATAATAGAAATGATATCGGTCGGGATTTCAGGGTTAGCAGACATTACAGTAACTACTACCTGAACCTCATTTACGAAAGCATCAGGGAAAAGCGGACGTAAAGGACGATCGATAAGACGTGAAATTAAGGTTTCACCTTCAGTAGCACGGCCCTCACGGCGGAAGAAAGATACAGGGATCTTGCCAGCTGCATAAGAACGTTCTTGATAATTTACAGTTAACGGGAAGAAATCACGACCTGCGACTTCCTCACGACGATTGCAGACGACTGTGGCAAAGACGGTAGTATCGTCCATAGATGCCATAACGGCTGAGTCAGCCTGACGACCAATTGCACCGGTTTCTAAAGTGATTGTATGACGACCGTATTTGAAGGTGTGCACGGTAGGCTTTAAATTCATTAAAATTCTCCACATGGATCCGTCTTTTTATTGTGCCTCTTGACGGATCTGCTAAAAATTGGGCGGCATATTTGCCGCCCGATCCAGACGCCGGATTAGCGACGGAGCTTTAACTTCTCGATGATGGCAGTGTAACGAGCCAAATCGGAGTCTTTCAGATAGTCAAGCATCTTGCGGCGCTGAGCAACTAAACGCAACAAACCGCGACGGCTGTGATGGTCTTTCTTGTGGGTTTCAAAGTGCGGCTGCAAATCAGTGATTCTTGCAGTTAAAAGGGCAATCTGAACCTCAGGATAACCAGTATCCTGCGGGTTACGACCAAACTCAGCGATGATTTTTGCTTTCTGTTCAACAGTTAAAGACATTTGTATATGCTCCTTTGTGATGGATAATAACTTTGCCCTCAGACCGATCACAAACTCAGTTAAGGGCCTGCAAATTTTATCACAACACAACCGCTGTTTCGACAAAAATATTTTTCTTAATTCACAACTTTAAAATTTACAACAAATTGTATTAAAAAATTTTATGTCTAGGAGCCTATGCTATTGCCGGCTACAACAACATAGTCGCTTAACTTTGATAATATATAGCTTTTTTTCAAATATTTTTTTAGCTTTTAACAAATTCCTTACGAAGATCTCAAAATAATGATTTACAAGACCTTCAAAAAGAAAAATACACTATGAAAGTACATATAGCCACACCTTAGAGATGATGAACTTTTAACGGATTATGTTACATACAGATTGACTTCCTCCCCTTGCTAAAACAAGGGGATTTATACAGCTTACATTACTATATCTCTTTTCAGTGCTGACTCTTTTGAAAGCTCACTTCCTAATTTAGCCTGGCAAGCCCTGCCATAAGGATATTTCCCGCTACGTTTTCATATACATTGGCTGTATATCCACAATTTGTACATAATGAAGATAGCTTAAGAAAGTCTGTTATCTTTTAATATATGTCCGCATTTTGGACACTTCCTGCTCGTATTCTTGGGATTTATCTTTATTTTTGTGGAGTAAATAGAAAAAAATAAAATAATATTGGGGACCAACTAGGGGACCATTTTTGACATTATAGACCTAAAAACGACTTTAGACATCTATAAACGTCATAGAACAAAATTAGACTATATGTACATGAAAAACAAAAGGATTATTTCACAGAAAGGTGCCATTAAAAGACACAAAAAACCACCTTAAAAGGTGGCTATTGGTGGAGATGGAGGGACTCGAACCCTCGTCCCAAAAGATTTCATCTTCGGCGCTACATGTTTAGGCAATCATTGATCTCAACACCTGCTGCGGACCGCCACGCCACATAATGTCCAGTCTGAAAAAATCTTTAAAACTTCCACCTCAGACGGGGCTTCCGTTCGATCTAGTGAAAACCGACCCCAGTAAGACTAAGCGTCACTAGAAAGGCTTAGAACTGAGGGCTATGCGCAGGTTATTAAGCTGCCAAAGCGTAGGTTTCGTCGTTTGCGACTATTTTAATGCGATTTTTTTACGAGGCCCCGCACCTCGACATGCTCCTAGGAATCCATGCTTCCGGTCGAAACCAAAATCATCCCCAGGTCGGACAATTGTATATGATAAATTTAAATATTGTCAAGATTTAAACTATTGCTACATATTTTGTACTAGATATTTAAATATTTTAAAAAAACTAAAATGTTTGATTTTACAACAAGTTAAAAAAATCATCTCTTTTAATTTCTTTTGATAAAATTGTATAAAATACTGATATAATTCTCTTGCTTTTGTGCCGGCTCACTTCCTTCTTTGTCTGTCCGACATAATCATTTTCTCAAATTCACCACGCCCCACTTTGTGAGGGCTTTTTTTTTACCGCGGATCCATAAGATGGAAGCCGCAGGGGATTTATTTTTTTATGAAGACCTCCAGCACTTTTGTCCCAGCGCTGTTTACATGCCTAAAAGAAGGCTATAATTTTAAACAATTTCGCACAGACGTTATCGCAGGTATTACAGTAGCCATTGTAGCTCTTCCTTTAGCTATGGCTATGGCTGTTGCCAGTGGAGCCTCTCCTGATAAAGGTTTAGTCACAGCTGTTATTGCAGGTTTCTTTATTTCCTTTTTAGGTGGTTCACGAGTTCAGATCGGAGGCCCTACCGGAGCCTTCGTTGTGGTAATTTTTGACATCATTGACCGTTTTGGCTTCGATGGTTTAATTATTGCCTCAATTATGGCGGGTATTATTCTAGTTATTTCAGGATATGCAAAATTAGGTAAACTAATTAAATTTATTCCTTATCCGGTAATTACCGGTTTTACCTCTGGTATCGCGGTAATTATTGCCTCATCTCAGGTAAAAGATTTTCTAGGTTTAACAGTAGAAAATGTTCCTGCTGATTTCATAAATAAATGGGCCTGCTATCTTACTCATTTAAATGAGACCTCTATCTATGCTGTAGGTTTAGGTGTTTTAGGTTTTGCTTTAATTGCTATTTGCAAAAAGATTTCCCCGCAAATACCTTCTTATTTAGTATCAATTATCGCAGTTTCTTTAATCGCTTTTGTTTTACAACTTCCTGTTGATACCATTGGTAGTCGCTTCCCTGAGTTACCTACAGGTTTACCTATGCCTGTATGGCCAAATATATCCTTAGAAACTATCCGAGAGCTAATCCCTTCAGCTTGTACTATTGCCTTCTTAGCTGGTATTGAAGCTTTATTATCAGCTGTTGTTGCTGACGGTATGATTGGTCATAAGCACTCATTAAATCAGGAACTTATTGGTCAAGGTGTAGCAAATATTGCCTCAGGTATATTTGGTGGCTTACCTGCAACCGGAGCCATTGCTCGTACAGCAACTAACGTAAAAGCTGGTGGCCGTACCCCTATTGCTGGTATTGCCCATGCTTTATTCTTATTAGTGTTCTTATATACAGCTATGGATATTTTAGCTTTTATCCCTATGGCAGCTCTTGCAGCAGTATTATTCATGGTCTCTTGGGGTATGAGTGATATTAAACACTTTACGCAAATTGCCAAAATATCCCCATCTGATCGTACAATTTTATTCTTAACTTTTGCTTTAACTGTATTAGTAGATCTAACCGTAGCAATTGGTGTTGGTGTAACCTTCGCATCCTTACTTTTCATGCGCCATATGTCACGCTCTTTAGAAATCAAGCGTCACTATAAAAACTCAGAGTTTGAAAGTCAGGATGGTGATATGCCCATGGATATGGACATTCCTGAAGACGTCGTAGTTTTACAAATCAACGGACCTATATTCTTCGGTGTAGCTTCAGAGTTCTGTGATAAGTTAAAGGCTTTAGAAAAAATGCCACGTATTCTTATCTTACGTATGAGATTTATGCCTTATTTAGATGCTTCAGGAGAGTCATCTATTGAAAACATTATCAATGTATGTAAAGAACACCATACCTTTGTAATTTTCTCAGCTATGCGTTCTCAACCGCGTACTATCTTAGAAAAGGCTGGTGTACATAAGAATTTAGATGGAGCTTTAGCTGTAGATTTTGATCATGCTTTAGACATGGCTAAAAAACTCTTAGCTGATCCTGAATTTGTTAAAAGACACAAAGATCCTTTAGCTTAAACTTTGACATCCTCCCCTTGCTAAAGCAAGGGGATTTATACTGCTTAGATTACTACCTAGATTCAGTTATTTCGCAGTGCTGACTCTTTTGAAAGTTCACTTCCGAATCTAGCCTAGCAAGCCCTGCCTTTAGGATACTTCCCGCTGCGTTTTCATCCGTATTGGCTGTATATCCACAATTTATACAGCAGAACACAAAAGATTAGAAAAATTTCATTTTTCTAATCATCTCACTACACCCTTAAACTTAAGTTCGGGGGTTTGTGTACCTAAATTTTGATAAAAACTCATTTAAATAATATGAAAACCGTTATCAATCATCCTAGATTGATAACGGTTTTTTATATAAGTTGTAAACAAAAAATCAAATAGATTCGCCTGTTACTCCTTCCCCCACCCTTAGATGGCGAAGAAATTCTGGCGGATCATGATTAAAATAAGTTTTTAGCTTATTTACGCAGATCTAAAGTTTTTCTTCATGATACGTTCACGATCACGAGCCCATTGCTGATCTTTTATACTATCGCGTTTATCATGATCTTGCTTACCTCTAGCTAAGGCAATTTCAATCTTAGCCCAAGGCCCCTTCCAATAAACCTTAAGAGGAATTAAGGTATATCCCTGACGTTGAACACGACCAATAAGACGAGCTATTTCTTTTTTATTGAGTAAAAGTTTACGAGTACGTGTAGGATCACTTACAACAAAGGCACAAGAGGTCTTAAGAGGATTTATAAGTGAACCTAATAATATGACTTCGCTATCCTTAATAGTTACATATGCATCGGCTATATTACATTTACCAGCTCGCAGAGATTTTACCTCCCAGCCTTGTAACTCCAAACCGGCTTCATAACGCTCCTCAATAAAATACTCAAAGCTCGCTTTACGGTTTACCGCAATCGTATTGCTATCATGTTTTGGTTTCTTCGCTGCCATTGCAGATTCTCCGAATTATTTTATGCTTATCAAAAAAGCGTAGCTTTATGTTTGAGCGTAGATATCCTGATATTTTATGGCAAAATTTAGAGATTTACCATGAGTGCCTCAAAAGCCCATATCTTCATATATTAGTATGTAGTGGAAATATCAAAGAGTAATCAATAATTAAAAAAAATATAAGAAATTTGAAATTTTACAAAATATTAAATCAATATTTCCTCAATAAAGTGTACAAAAGCTCAAACTTTAGTATCAGGTTTTACAAGATAAGAAAAATGAAATTTTTTTAATTATGGGTGTTCTGTTATAAAATACAAATAAAAGAAAAGAGGATGGATTTTTTTAAAGAAAACCGTCTTCTTTTAGCAAAATTTTTGCTGTAAAACTGTGGATATACAGCTAACGTAGCATATATCCTAAGGGCGTGGCTTGCCCGGCTAGCGCAGAAAGTGAATTCCAACTGCGAAACCACCTAAAGCTAATATATATTAGCAATAGGAATCCCTGTGCTAAAACACAGGGAGGTGTCAATTAGCAAAGACTGCTACTATTTAGGATAGTTTAACTTTTGAGGAATAAAGATGGCTCAGTTCATTTATACAATGAATCGTGTTGGCAAAATTGTGCCACCTAAAAAACAAATTCTCAAAGATATTTCCCTATCTTTCTTTCCTGGAGCTAAGATTGGTGTTTTAGGTCTTAATGGTGCCGGTAAATCTACTTTAATTAAGATTATGGCCGGTATTGATAAAGACTATGAAGGTGAAGCCCGTCCGCAACCTGGAATAAAGATCGGATATCTACCCCAAGAACCTGTCTTAGATATGGAAAAGACTGTAAGAGAGGTAATTGAGGAATCCTTCAGCGAGGTAAAAAGTGCTTTAACTCGCTTAGATGAGGTGTATGCAGCCTATGCCGATGAGAATGCTGATTTCGATGCTTTAGCCAAAGAACAAGCAAAACTTGAAGCAATTATTCAGGCTCATGATGGCCATAATCTTGAAGTACAGATTGAAAAAGCCGCTGATGCATTACGTTTACCTCCATTTGAAAGACAAATTAAAGTCTTATCAGGTGGCGAACGTCGTCGTGTAGCTTTATGTCGTTTATTGCTTGAAAAGCCTGATATGCTTTTACTTGACGAGCCAACTAACCACTTAGATGCTGAATCTATTGATTGGTTAGAGCAATTCTTGCATCAATACTCAGGTACTGTAGTCGCCGTAACTCACGATCGTTACTTCTTAGATAATGTTGCAGGCTGGATTTTAGAACTTGATCGTGGTGAAGGCATTCCTTGGCAGGGTAACTATTCAAGTTGGCTTGACCAAAAAGATCAGCGTCTTAAAATTGAAGAAAGCACTGAAAGCGCTCGTCGTCGTTCTATTGAACGTGAGTTGGAGTGGGTTCGTCAAGGCGCTAAAGGCCGTCATGCTAAATCTAAAGCTCGTATGTCACGCTTTGAAGAATTATCTTCTGTTGAATATCAGCGTCGTAACGAAACTAACGAACTTTATATTCCACCGGGGCCTCGTTTAGGTCAGACTGTCTTAGAGGTTGAACACTTATCTAAGTCCTATGGTGATCAGACTTTAATTGACGATTTATCTTTCAGTATTCCTAAGGGAGCCATTGTCGGTATCATTGGTCCTAACGGTGCAGGTAAATCTACACTCTTTAGAATGATTACTGGTATCGAACAACCTGATAATGGTACTGTACGCTTAGGTGACACTGTTGTTACAGCCTATGTTGAACAGTTCCGTGATCAGATGAAAGATGACCACACTGTTTTCGATGAGATTTCCCAAGGTTCCGACATTCTTAAAGTTGGTAACTATGAAATCCCTTCTCGAGCCTATATCGGACGCTTTAATTTCCGTGGCACCGATCAACAAAAGCTTGTTGGAAATCTTTCAGGTGGTGAAAGAGGTCGTCTACAATTGGCAAAACTTCTGCAAGTTGGCGGCAACTTCTTACTTTTAGACGAACCTACTAACGATCTTGATGTTGAAACCTTGCGTGCCTTAGAAAATGCTCTTTTAGAGTTCCCTGGTAGCGCTATGGTAATTTCCCATGACCGTTGGTTCTTAGATCGTATTGCAACCCATATCTTAGATTATGGTGATGAAGGCAAAGTACGTTTCTTCGAAGGTAATTACACCGAATATGAGGCTTGGAAAAAAGCTAACTTAGGTGAAGAAGCTAAACCTCATCGACTGCGTTTTAAGAAAGTAACTAGCTAAAATATCAGCTAATAGAAGCCGGGATTTTCCCGGCTATTTTAATGATTGATATAAATAATATGCTGGTGGTTTAGCTGAAGCCTTAGTTATGGCATACCCTACTCTTTGCGCTGTTCTTAAGGATTTAACCTCATTAAAAGGAGCTAAGGTAGATAAACCTTTTAATTTTCCTCCTAAGCGGTAAGCTTTAACCGAATAAGCTCTTAAAGCAACAGCCAAACCTTGATGTTGATATTCAGGATCAACACCTATATAAAGCTCATGCAAAATATCTTTACCTAATTCTGCTTCTTGAAACATAAATAGATCAATGCCAACAATCTTACCTTGCTCTGTAGTTGCAACACTTATTAGTTCAGCATAACAATGATGATAGATCTTATTTAAAAAACTCAATAATTCCACACCAAAAATCTTTGTATATAGCGAAAAAATCTCTTTTAAATCCTCTTTACGTGCAACTCTTAAAGTATAGGATTTAAACTGCTCAGTTTTATTATCACGTAAATTTACAGCCAAATTTTTATGTATCTTTAATAAAAGTCGATCTCGAAGAAAATGTTCTAAACGATGTGCTATTTCCATAAAAAATATCCTAAATAAAAAGCATAAATCTTGACACTAAAACAACTTTATAAGTTTCATGACAATTTTTTTCCTTTCTTAAGTTATCTTTGACTTCCTCCCCTTGCTAAAGCAAGGGGATTCCTACTGCTTAGATTACTACC
>ERZ1673737.2601-NODE-2601-length-14848-cov-4.255594_pt1 | contig 14848 bp, 16 predicted proteins | sample MGYA00580211_ERZ1673737 | MGnify/ENA primary metagenome ERZ1673737 (study PRJEB41218, sample SAMN15661789) | gut metagenome | host: Homo sapiens | place: Canada: London | collected 2015-08-20/2019-03-30 | study: EMG produced TPA metagenomics assembly of... | reverse complement strand
CGAAAGTAGGCTTGGTGATCATACGCTTCCAGGACTTCTTGTGTGTCTTCTTTCCGGTGTTGACAACCTTGAACATCTCCTCCTCACTGATACCCTTGACCTTAGGCAGGGGAACGGCAAATTTGGCAGCCTTCTCGTTACGCTTGTCCTTGATAGCACTGGAGAGGGCCTTGGCGTTGGTCTCCTGCGACCGGTCGAGCAGGTACTGGGGCAGAGGGGTCTTGGAGGGCTCGTCGGGTGCAGCGGACTTGACGTTCTTCTCCTCCTGGGCCTTGATGCGCTTCTTCATCTGAATCTTCTCCTTGTGGCGCTGCTGCTGGTACAGCTTGGCCCGCAGACCACGCAGGTTCTGGGCATCGTGGGACTGCTTGTGTCCCTCACGAGCCTGGCGCTTGCGCATGCGCTCATCGTGATCGAGACGCTTACCATGCTGCTTCTGCCAGCGCTCAATGTACCTGAGAAGATGTCAGTTGGGGGAATTCGGGCGGTGGCTGGCGGGGAAACGAACTCGTTCTGAGGCTGTTGGTGGGAAAAGGGTTAGTAAACTTGGTAATTGACCAGGAATACGACATATAATAGCGTAAAACATACCATGATGAAAGCAGAATGAGGGAATCTGCTGGGATGGGAGATGAAGTTATTTCCTTGAAGATCTACTGCAGACCGAAAAAGTTGTGATGCGGCAGAGATAGCAGGCCACGTGACTGGCTTATCAGTAAAGCTAGTTCCTGAACTTCATGTTCGGACGTTTTTCATAGGAAAAGTTGGTAAAAAGTGCTAAATATGTATTTAATATGAGTATTATAGGACCTGAACTATTCTATGACTATGACAAAAGTTTCAATGTAAAATTTCCTCTTCATCTGCAGTAAAACTTCTGTCAAGGAATAATCAATAAGCCACGTGACATAATACGGGTGGCAATGCGGCCATTTGCGCAAAGTAGACAATTTCTCTAGTTACGGGGCCAACTACAAAGCGTCTCGAATTCCAACTCCCGCGAACCACTTTCACCCCGAGCTCCAATTGAGTAATTGGAAGGGTTCAGCCAACATGTTCTCTCGCTCAGCTCTACGGAGCCTCGCCTCCGACCTTCGCCGGACTGCACCATCCACAATTTCATCCGCAGCTCCCCTTCAGCAACGAGCATGCCTGCACCAGACAACATCATGGATGAACTCGCAAGAAACCCGGACCCAATCGCCATCCCCTGAATCACCACTCAGCGCCACTCCTCGTGCACAAGACTCCCAGCCCAAGGCCGAGGCGGAGGCGCCCCGTTTCGTGCCCACAACACGCGCCCACCTCCCCATTGAGAAACAACCCATCGCGCCCAACTTCACTGCCCCTCTCCAAGTGACGAAATCCCTCATGTCACAACTCCCTCACCTCGCCGGTCAGAAGCCGCACTACGTTGTCGCTCAACTCCACGCAAAACCATACCTCTTGACAGAAGGTGATCACCTCCGGTTGCCTTTCCTCATGCCAAATGTTAAGGCAGGCGATATCCTGCGCTTCAACCGTGCTTCCGCGCTTGGATCTCGCGATTTCACAATGAAGGGCGCTCCCCATATCGATGAGCGTATCTATGAGTGCCGGGTTCGTGTGACGGGTGTCGAATCGGAGCCGTTGCGTATCAAGGAGAAGACGAAGCGGAGACAGAGGCACGTTAAGCAGGCTAAGAGCAAGCACCGCTATACTATCATGCGCGTGATGGATGTGCGGGTTAAGACTCCGGATGAGTTGTTGGAGGAGGGTGCCATTGTTGTGGAAGATGGAGAGGATAGCTCGGTTATTGAACCCCGGTCATGAGTGCATAATTGGTTATTTTGAAGGTTTCCTCAGGCGAAAATTTGTAATGCCGGACCAATGTCCGACAGTGGTTTGAGGTATGGGCAATGCCGTTGAGATGTGGTCTGGTTGCGGCCATTGGCGGTTGTCCTGCCGTGATGCATTGATATCTCTGCGGCATATTTGTACAGATAGATGGATTTGGGCTGTTCTGTGTATGCATTGTATTCTATAGTGTTCAATTGTTTTTCAAAGAGTCATTTGACAGCGTGGGTTTGTAGGTTACATGTTTCAGAATCATAGGGTCAGCTCATATCACGAAGAGCCTGGTCTGATCTCCTCCAATCACTCTTTAAGATCTCATCCGCAATCTTCTCGGCAAAAGCATATACGGTAGACTGGGGATAACTAGGCGGCAGAAATGGGAAACTGCTAGCATCGACAACCCTCAAGCCCTGCATACCATAAACTCGAGCATGACTATCTACCACAGCCATCGTGTCTTTCTGGCGTCCCATCTTGAAAGTTGCTGACGCATGGTAGACAGTGGTCATACTCTGTTGGATGTACTCCCGGATCTGAGCATCAGTGGAAACATTAAAGCTAGGGAAGTAACTTAAACCAACTCTTTATTCATATTATGCTCGGACACATGCTAAATGACGCTTCTCTTCTCGCTCTAAGCAGGCTGTTTGCGTCTTTGCTCTCTCTGTTGCGGTCACCAGGTCCTCGATACTGCGTCGTCGTGGAAGATAGACCTTTCTAACAATAAAAGACAGGGTTCGGAAAAAGGTGTTCGCAGCGAGAAGGGCTCTTTTGGAGGCGATCATTTAGCTTGTCTAAAGCACCCTACTTCCGCGATTCCCATTTTCTAATGCATTCATATATCGTAAGTACACGCTGACAACATTATCCAATTGTCAAGGTCGGTAGCGGATTCCTACAACTAGACCAAATATGGGATGACGAAGTTTGTTTTATACAATATAAAATGTTAAACATTTCCTATATGTATCCTAGCAACAAAATGTGATTGATGGATTGACCGAGGTTCTAGCAGAGCCATCTAAATCTGAATAACAGCTTATGCCACGGGTACTTCAGACCCATACATAGGTGGCTCTGAAGAGTTGTGGTAGCATTCACTACTTCATAGTGAATATACAAATGTGCCGTTGTCTCAATTCACGCCGCAACCTGAATAGATGATGAGTTAACACGAGCAGGAAACCAGAAATGTATTCCACAGATGCCTTTGACAATGATACCAATCGACATAACCGCGTAGTCGGTCAGTCCACTGACCATTGTGTATTAGCCTTTTACACCAGAGCCATCTGCCCGAAAAATCAACTCTATAGGCTTTCCTATATACTGAAGCCTTCACCATGCTGTATGCCCACCGTCGGCTATGATTGTACTCCCAGTCATGAAGCTGCTTGCGTTGCTCATAAGGAGCAAGGTAATACCACGAAATTCTTCCGGTTGTGCCAATCGTCCCATCATGTTCTCAGATTCCCATACCTCCTTTGTCCCCGGCGTCTTATCCATGGCCATCTGGGCCATGGGCGTCATTATGTGTCCAGGACAAAGGCAGTTCACTCGTATCCCACCCCTACCTTCGTTATCGACATTGCTCCATTCCATCGCAAAGCTTCTAGTGAGTTGGATCACAGCGGCCTTTGATGAGTTATAGATGGACGATGTCATTCCTTTGTTCGCGATCACTCCACTCATACTCGAAACTAGTAGTATAGACCCACGGGTTTTCTTGTTGAGCATTTGTGCAGCAGCAGCAGTTGCAGACGTGAAAGCTCCAGTGTAATTGATGCTGATTACGCGTTCAATGTCAGCGGCAGAGTGAGCAATAGCACCCCCGATGTGGTTTACCCCGGCCGCCACCACTAAGCCATCTAGCCGATTTTTGCCTTCCGCGATTGCAGACATTATCTGGTTGGTACCATCCCTGTCACGGACATCCAACCGCCGATAATGTAGAGACCCCCCAAATTGGGGATTTGCTCGCGCTTGTGCAGCATGGAACTCTTCGTCAGGCTCAGGTAGCCGATCAAGACAATGCACTATGGCTCGCGGTACAATTAGTCTGCTTGGATCAATAGTACAAATTAGAATGATGGACCCTACATACCTTCTCCGCCGGCTTCCACTAATGCTTCCGCCATTGCTAAGCCTAGCCCACGCCCTCCACCAGTCACTGCAAATACTTTCCCACGAAGTTGGAACTCCTGAAATCGTTGGTCTATTTGTCCAACTGGCTCCTTGGTTAATGTTTGTTTGATGCTAGCGTCGGTAGACACGCGTCTTCCGAAGTGAACGATTGGCTTCCGAAAGAGCCCGGGGTGCAGAAGTTTGGTTGCTCCGTGCCTGAGAATCATGACGTACTGTTGATAAAGCAGCCACAGTGGAAGGAAAACTCCGATAAAATTTTGATAGTCGGTTTAGATGATATGGTTTTACGGCCAAAGATGCCGCGGTGAAGTACCACGCATAAATAATGAGATGCGTAGCAAGCTTTCTTCATCGGTGAAGTAAGTATATCATCATGTAACCTACACGGCGAGCAGATCTAGAAATCTGGCAGTTTTTCCCTGTTCCTACAACACGAATAAGCCACAACGTCATGATTCAGGCTCCGGGTCAAACAAAAGCCAATTTCTTTCACCGAGCTGACCACAAGTGAGATTAAAGTTCTAAAGCTGCGTTAAATTCTACCCAGAGTCAATTCCGAATCAAGGTCACTCAGCGCTTGACACTATCTTTGGATAAATCGTGTCAAAATAAATCACATCATTAAGTGTTATTTAAACTCGTTTTGCGTTGATTACGCACGCCTCTTCCAAACACAAAATGTTGACTGAGAGTAATGATACTCATCTAGCCTAGTTTGTCGCGCTGGGATATGCCACCGTTGAGAGTAACTATGATTTCCCATTTTCTAATCCCAATTAAAGGCTTAGAATCCGGCGTACTTTAGCAGAAGCGGTCGGCACAGTTCCCGCCAATCAGAAAGAATATATAGTACAGACGTGCCCGGGCCCACAAGTGCCCAGTGGTGTTTCAAAAGTATTTGGCCGCCGATACTTCGCACCAGGGCCCACTTTTTATTACTGCCTGGCAGAAACCTCAGGAATTCAATTCAATTTAATAGCTGGTTAAGACGCGCGAAGGTTTTACACCTGACCGCCCAATGTACCGGCAGCCAAATACTTATGAAACACACTGTAGCAAGCTGGTACTTTCTGGCTTTTAGTGGGGGCCATTCTTGGCCCCCTCGGTCAAAGTTGACCACGCTTGCCAGAAATGGCCTAGAGCGCGAAACCCAACAACCTCAATACACCACTCGAGGAAAGCTCCAAACCCTTGTTCTGGGTCTTCTTCCCACCGCAGCCAGTTACACCTAATTGAAAACATCCGATCGGTATTGTGACTGGGCCAGAACATCGTTTACTTATGCCTGATCAATAACGTGATAAGAAGGTTCGCGGCTACACCTTATACTGGAACTACATTGCAATAATTGCGAGCCAATTCCTGGTCTACGTATACAGCAGCGGCATTGCTTCGGCTAAGGCTTAACGAAAAATACCTTTTCCGGTTCATTGATCTCAACTCCTGACCAGCCGAGCCACAGGGAATCTAGCCACCAGAGGTGGTCACCAAACCGCCACTTGACGAAAAGTCTCGGAAGTGCCATCTTTGGGCTCAAGAGAAAATGGGAGACGACTTGAGGCAATGCCAAGTTCGTCTGCATTTGATCACAAGTCGCCATTGTTCTACTACTCAAATACTAACCAAATCGAACAATATCTTCCAGAGCTGAGGCCTCCAGATTTTATTGTGTGCAATATGTGGCGCTTTAAGCCTGGTTTGACGCAGCCCCCTTAGGAAGATAGTGCATGTTGGGCAAAGATCAAGGTGCGCAAGCAGAAGGGTCCGATGCAGCATGGATTCAGAATTAGTGAACCAACCCCCACTAAGCGCCGGCTGGAACATTCTTAAGCCTATCAATGGACCTTGGCTTCCTCAACTGCTATTTGCAAGACGTATGTAACCTAGTGCCACTTAGCATGGAATTGGATCCATCATAGGTTTAATAACCTTGATTTACTGTTCCAGAAAAAGGTTACTACCGTACGATGACTAACGCAGATCTCCGCGCTCAGCCCATTACATCGATAAGTGAGGTCACTATGAAGTACCCATGTGTAAGCCGCCGAAACTGACTGCCAAGAATCATAGTCAGACATTACCAGGACTTTACGAAAGCAGACAAGCAGGTTCTTCAAATTAAAATCACCTCAAGTACCCAGAGGTACAGATATGTCGTCCAATTGCATGGAGAATTAGTGCGTATACGTCAGACGATCCATACTGTATGCTGCTGTAGTACAGGGTTCCAGTTTCGCACTTGGTCAGCGCAGAAGAGCTCAACGAGGTCTACTCGCTCACATCTGACGGTGATAGGGGCCGACAGGCTGCTGGCATAAAATCATGAATGCAACTTGGCTGCAAGCTTCTAATAACGCTGATCCATTTTCGCCCTTATTCCCCTCCGAAATGACAGTTACGTTCGAACATTTCTGGGCTTGACGACCGTAGAACACGCTCCGCTAAAGGAACCATCTAGCATGCACTAATACCAACGCCAGTGGGGAGATAATAGAAAAACATATGTCATCTCAAGGGTGCAGGGTCAGCTCATAGCAAAAATGTGGGCCTTTGTCCACTAACAGGCAGTAACTGATTCTGGCTGAGGCAGCCAAATGGCTACCGACGAGATGTATACACCAAATTCACGGAAGCATGTTAGCTAAATGGAGACTATGAAGGTCGCATATCACTCCCGGCCAATGAAGAGCTGTGGTGGGTCGAATGCAATATAGTGCCTGGGACCTGGGCATAATCTGGCCAATTCATTCGCTTGGTCGGCGGATCAAAGCCTATTTTGTACGAAAACGTTATCGGTCCTGGCCAAGTTCCACTGGAAAATAACAAATGTAAAATTGGGTACCACAACCATATACGTAGCCCCGGCCCACAGGCCAACATGAAGGAGGAGACGACGACTTATAAATACCAAGCTCTGTCGCGCCTTCCTGGCATCTTAAAATCACTTTTCCTGGTTTATAAGGGTCGCTTTTGCGTCAAAACTGTGTGCAAGTATAGCCGCAGGCCGATTACCGCTCAGTCTCCCTAGTTTTATACCCTTCGATCAGCTATGTCGAGTTCAACGACGATTACCTCTGCGTCGGGTGAGCGACATACCGGTCAGTATTGATGAGGCGTCGCTAATCGGTTCCTACAGTAACTACCCTACGTCCGCGAGTCTCGGTCCCTCTCCAAGGACAATATGCTCGTCTGCGGGAGTTATTTACCGTTGAAGGTGTCGCCCTCAAGCGGATAACTGAACATTTTGTTCGGGAACTCCATATTGGTATGTGATGGCTACCGCCCCGCCGCTACGACAAATATCGATGCTAACGTTGCATAGGCCTCAGTGAAAATGGAGGTGACATAGTAAGCCCGTATCGCTCCATTTCTGCGAGAGGAGAAACAAACTAATTGGATGCACAATATAGCCTATGAATCCCACTTGGGTGATGGCGCTCCCCACTGGGGAGGAGAGAGGGGTGTTCCTCACCATGGACATGGGAGGCACGAATTTTCGGGTCTGCAAAGTTGAGCTGCTAGGCAGTGGTAAGTATGACAGTATGCAAATGGACACAAAGCTACCTGATGCGGTAAAGTCCGGTACCGCACAGCAGCTGTGGCTCTTCATCGTCGATTGTTTGAGGAAGTTTTTGACTTACCATGCGATTTCTGATCATGAGCTGCGAAAGATCCCGCTGGCATTCACATTTTCGTACCCAGTCACGCAAACATCGGTCAGAGATGGAGTCCTTCAAAGATGGACAAAAGGTTTCGATATTAGTGGGGTTGAAGGACATGATGTTACTGCTGAGCTTCAGCGCGCTTTGAACGAAAATGTAAGTCTGCTCTCCACGTCTGTATAGGACTTACTGTTTATCCAAGCTTTTCTAGGACTTGCCTCTTCAGATAGTGGCATTGGTCAATGACACAACTGGTACCCTTATGGCATCTTCCTATGCGGATAAGGAAACACAGGTTGGAAGTATATTTGGGACCGGGAGCAACGCAGCATATATGGAACGGTGCTCCGAAATACCAAAACTTGCCAAGCATTGCTTTCCCCTTGGTGCCTCCATGGCTATCAACTGCGAATATGGTGCTTTCGATAACAGTCGCACTGTGCTGCCTTTCACCGACTATGACGAAAGCATTGACTCTTGCTCGCCGCGGCCAGGTCAGCAACGCTATGAGAAATTGGTAGCTGGTTTCTACCTTGGGGAAATATTCCGTCAGGTGCTCGTCGATATGAGTAACGAACGGAGTCTAATATTTCTAAACCAAGACCTCTCCCAACTGAAGCAACCATATACATTGGATTCTTCCTTTGTTGCAAGGATAGAAACCGACGGTAGCGAGGACTTGCACGTCAGTAAAGCTTTATTCGAGCACGTGCTTTCTATTTCCGCTTCGTCTGAAGATTTATACTTTTGCCGGCTGCTCGCTCAATTGATCAGTCAGCGCGCAGCTAGACTGTATTCATGCGGTATAGCCGCAATAATAAAGAAGAGATCCCTGGGGAAATGTCACGTGGCGGTCGACGGCTCGGTCTTTGAGAAATATGGAGGTTTCCATGATAAGGTGATGAAAGCTCTTGGAGAGATACTTGATTGGCCGAGCAACTCTCAATCCGATACTGTCAAATTGATCCCGGCGGTGGACGGCTCGAGCATAGGTGCTGCAGTCGTCTGTGCTTTGTGCAGACCGTCTGGAACGGAATCCCAATGAATCTATTCAGTTCGAGCTGCAAACTTCGACTTGTTCGCCATTTACCTTACACTTCCTAGCAAGGTATGGTATTCAAACGAAAGCCAAGTTTCCGGCCCAATGAAATGAAGACGTGTGTGGTAGAGTGATTAGAAGTAGCAAGGGTACTGGAGCCGACAGGAGCGGTTAGTCTACCGAAACTGGGGGAGAAATACAAGGAAAAAAACTAGCAATTATGGGGGTGTCTGCCGTGAATAACGTTACGTGTACAATGGAACCTGCAAAGATAGCTGGCTTACTGATTAGGGGCTTTTGAGGGAGAGAGACCCCTTCCGAGTAAGAATTTTTGACCGTCATTTGTCCGGCCAACCCATGCCGACCATACTAGCCGACCAATAATATCCGTGTACTGTAATCCCCTGCGAGCCGATAGAGCACGAGCACCATTCCCCTAAAATACAAGGACGAGGTGCGGCCGCTCTGTCATTTCTTATCCATGCTAAGTGGAGCATCAGAGAGAACGCTGTCATTTCTCACGGTGCCTAAGTACGGGTAACACCATGATTTTTCCTATATCCGCCGTTACGGGGTTTCCTTGCGCCTGCTATCCCTGACTTTGTAAACTTGAAACTGTAAGCGATTAGAGAATGACTTAACATTGGACTATGCGGCCACTGGGATCGTTGCTATCGGAGGGAATTCCGATCCCTCTTTATGACGCGACCAACAGCTAATCATCAGCCATAGGCACGCATGCGGTGTCAAGCGAAGTCTAAGGTTGTAAGAAAAGCACGGACTCAGTAACCGAAATAGGTTGATCCCACCGTATATGCTAGTCCTCATGTTGCGGGCCACAAACTTTGTATACGTGCAGTGATAAGCGCCAACAGTTGGTATCCAACTTTCCAGATTCAGCTGGCGCACATTTTACGCAATGCATCTGTATGCATAGGTCTGAGCAAGGGCTACCAGGGAGGTGGGTTGAATATGTCGCAAGCAGGGTGGTTGAGAAACAAAGCATATTGAGAGATGAATGAAAGTTCTTACAAACACCCTTTGGGAGGGAATTTGGGGAGTTGAGAGGGACAGGAAGTGCTTTTCTTCACGGCCCTCTATAATTGAGGCTTTATGGTGTATGGGAGCTACTCAATCAGCAACGACAGGCTCACGTTTCTTGTTTGACCATTGACCATCTCATCTGTGAGCGACCCAACGTTGGATCACCAAGGAGTGCCTATAATCTCATCCTTAGGACGATTACCTACTTTTTTCCCAGCCTCGTTAATAAACGATTACGTGGTTTGAGCAAAATCATGATGCATAGTTATGAAGGGGGCTGTTGATGCCGCATTTTTCAGGGTTGAATTTGGATCTAGTTACGTTTAAAGAACTAATATTGAAACAAGCCTAAGGGGTAGTAAAATATCATAGATGAAGACGTTTTAGCTTGGGTATCTTATGCAATACAAGTAGAAATATTATACAGCTGCATATCGCTCGAGAGCAGGTTTCAAGCAAATGATTCAGCCGCAGAAACAGGGCTACTCATCTCGTTTGTCTGAGAAAACCGAGAAATAGGACAAATATCATCCTGGTGGGACTCTGAAGATCGGTTGACAGTTTGGAACATGCATGGCTGGTTTGAAGTGTCGCGACGAATGTGCGCACGCGGTGCAGATGAAAGGGTAGTTCCCATGATACCACTCTCCTCGTCAACAGGCGCCGGCAATCGTATCTGAGAGTCAGAAGCAGGACTGCTCGCAGACGCTCCCGAAGAACCGAGAAACCGTCGAATAAGAGGTCGAAGAGTAGGAAGACAGGCACAAATTATTCCAACAGACTGCTCAACTGAGGACCAAGTTGATGGATCGATACTTGTATAAGTGGGATCGTTCACGTCTGAAAGGTCGAAACTGACGATGCGGAGAATAGAAACTACACAGACACTGGATTATTGTTAGTGGGCTATCTCCTGTTGATAAAAGCCCCAGAATTGGAAAATAACTTACAAGCCACCAAGCAGGAAAAGTCCCGTCAAAACCCACTTCTGTCGAACGGTAGTCTTCACACGCCACGCCATAGGAAGTGGGAGGCAAAGGACCAAAAGGTCGAGAAACATATTGGCAACGCCATTCCACCTGAAGAATGCCACTATATCGATACAATGACCTGGCAGGCTTGGGTTCCAGAATTTGGATACTGGCGAACACCCTGCAATTGCGGTAATTGTGCACGCGATGAAGTATGCAATGACCAGAACGCCGGAGATCCATAGGGCCCAGCGAAAGCCGGGCACAACACCGAAGATTCGATGGAAGAGGAGCAGCAATGATGCCTTGGTAAAGACAGCATTGGTGAAGTATACGATCCGAACTGCCATGAAGGTCTACTTGTCTGTTAGCCTTGAAACAATACAAATACTAGTGAGATACGAACCTTTAGGAAGCTTTCAATGTTCTCAGACGAGACGTATTGAGAGTGACGGCCATAGTCATAGAATGCAATCTCTACCCATCTCAAGATAGCCAGGGCCCAGTTGAAGACCTAAACGGAGAGAAAGACTAATTAGTTGTTTATTTGGTTCCACGTCAGACAGTTGAGAGGCCACTTACCAAGGCTACTGCAATGGTATAGTCATCCCACCATAGTCCAGCACGGGCAACATGGCGGGAGATAAATCGCAAGATCACACAAAGTGTAGCTGGGACAATAGTTATGATTGTTCCAACCAAGATGTGCCAAGAGATGTTGTCATCTGGAAGTTCTTGAACTGATTCCATGCACATCAAGCTTGCTCAGACAATGAGTTTGAGATCTCAACCATCTTGGCGGGACATCCGATATTTAATCCATTCATCTGTTAAACGGCAAATGCAATCCGGGGACAGCCTAGAGCGGCGGAACCGGACAACAAGCCATGTTGCTTAGCCTCATTCCCTGTTTATTCATTTTACTTGAAATATTATTTATCGGGCGAAAGGGTGAAAAAAGCTAGAAGGGGCATCGGCCCGAGCGGTACCATCGGCCGGCTGGTGGCGAAGTTTGGCGCAGCACTTGCGGCCGAATCTGGGCGGCGAAACCTTATATCATGCGTAATTCATAGATTTTCAAGATCTTGGGGACGGAAATAAGAGCCATTCGATTGGACTCGCCAAAAGAGTATATGGTCAAGGTGTTCGTGGTGCTGAGACGGTGGAAAAGTAGAACTGAATATTTATACCATGCTTTTACATTCACAACAGTCATACATAATACACTATGTCATAGTCGAAATGACGGGGTTAACGTGTCAACCCTCAATACAATAATTACAATAGTAGGCCCTTAACCAATAACGTTATATAGTTGATTCGAACGAATATTAATAAAAGCATGCATTACTATTTCCAAACAGCAGCAGAAATTTGATGCAGATATGACGTTGCTCCATGCTATAATAAAATAGCCCCCAGCTGTAGTTTCTGCCGACAACCCTCCAATGATTCTTGTTGCATCTCGGCATAGAGGTGGAATTCATCTGCCACACACGTCCCAAGGAATCGCTGGAAGCCATCGAGGTCTGGATCGGCGCTCCTTATAAGATCCTTTGACTGAGAGACACTGCCAAGATTGGAATTGAAGATACCGCCCGCAGATAGTGGTAGAAAATCTTCGTATGTAAGAGGCTTATAATTTAGAATTCCGTTGCTGAGAAGATCCCGAAGTGAAAGTTTAGCCTCTGACATGCCTTGTTGAGCCAGCTGGTCACCCAGTGGTGTCACCTGATAGGAGAAATATGCCAGCTTCAAATCGTGGAGCTTTGAGAGGCTGTCAGGAAACTCTTCAAAGTGATCTTCCAATAACTTGTCATAATCACTTCCCTTCAATCCTCTCTGCACAGAGCCTACATTGACTCGGTCCAGAATTTGATCATATAACTGCCGCCCTTCTCGGGTCAGAGCATAGCCTCTTTGCTCCACTTCACCAAACCTTGCTGTATGTGAGCCTTTCACGTAGGACCCCGATATATCCCGGAAATAGACAGTCTCTTCAAGTGCCTTGAAGCTTGTCTGCCGCAGAAGTATTGGACATGTGCGTTTCGGCGGTCCTTCGATGCGTTCTTTGGCAGGCATCCCATGGTCCAACATCAACTGCTGAACAAGATCGATATCAATGGTCCGAGGTGTTAAGTGGTTGATATGTGAACTGGGAAAAGAGACAATGTCGGCGATAAGAGGATGCTCAGCTTTCAGCTGGTCGTATTCGTCAAGTGTGACAGTCGCTTTTGAGTGCCACCGGAATGTCTCGAGACCATTTGTGATAAACTCCGTACACTGCTCCGGCGTCATGTATCCTTGAGACTCTGCAATATCCAAAAGACCCATTAGCCTTGGAGTGAAAATGTTCCTCTGCTCCAGTGCTTTCTGGGCCAGCGCTCGGGTCTTCTCTGTCAACAGTTCCATTCGCAAAACCGTCGTGAACACGCGGAATGGGTTCTTATCGAGGGATTCTTGGGTTTTCGGGCGGAAAGCAGTGGCGTGCATAGGGAACCCGGCAAGGCTGAGATCATAGTAGCCCACTGGATGCATACCCATCACAGCAAACATCCGACGGATTGTGGCGAGCTCATGCGCCGTTCCTAACCGAATAGCGCCATGTCTCTCAACACGATGCCGTGAGGGCAGAACATCATCTGGATTGATGATTTTGGAACTGCCGTTCGCCTGGCTGTCTTGGATTGCTTTCGCGTCTGCTTCCCAGACTACGTCGATGAGGTCTCCGTATAGCGGAACTTCGCTCTTATACATTTCTGAAAGAGCGTGACAGAAGCGCGAGCGCATATCGTTCTGGTCCCAGTCCATGGTGGGCATTCGTGTAGGATGTATAAATCAAAAAAGTATGATATGAACTGAGAGGTTGGTGTATAGGAGATTTGTATGGGAGGGTGTGAAAAGTGATGTGGTAGAAAGAAAAAAAAAAAGATTCAAATGAAGATTAGACTTGTCTTGCATGCTGTGTCTTATATATGTACACTGCCATTCTCTTACACATCGGGTGGTATCGAACCTGTTTGCCATCGCCGTGCTTATCCGCTATCTAACCTCTTGGAGATAAGGGATCGGCTCCAGGGTGATCTACACGACACAATTTAGCTAGGAACTAGGAACCCTCTTAGATCCGATTCGAGGAGAGTGAGTCATACATTCCTCTTTGCAATCCATACCGTTCTCTATAGCGTAATATTAATGCCAAAGAAATGACAAGTCGTGAACGAGGGTCACTTGGTTATGGGTATAGTTTCCGAACAAACCAATGGGATGAGGTCCTCGGATCGCTTCATCGCCGAGAAACGCCGTATCCCCGAGGTAGATAGACATAGAGTAAGTGATTCCGGTGCAGTTAGCATAATTATCAGTTCAAAGCTGTAGGCCAAGCTAATAGGTGATGATTTATAAAAGAGTATCTAGTTGTCTTTTAACTTGATATGTAAGCTGATCGGATGTTGCAAACATTCAATTTGTACTGGTCCTATATCTTTTAATGTTAGTACAGTATATCGCATATCTAACCAGTAACAATTGATTAAAATCTCTCGAATTACCATAACATCTAGAAGTGCTAGGGTCGGTGTAATGCCACCGGCCTTTTCAGGGACCCGTCTACTCTTTAAGGCAGCGGCTGCATCTAGATCAGAGAACCGCTCGTTCATTCTCGGAAGAATCCGGTTTAGCCCAACAGTTCATTGTCATTCCTAACCTCCTAACTCTAACCACGAGGGACAAACCTTCATCCTTACGACGTCGAGATGGATGCCAGCTTTGGTGTGGCTTTGGTTACGCTAGACAGATCTCTGCGTGCCGTTACCCTCGGGACCCGCCGTCTTTCCTTTGTTCTTTAATATACCGTAGACTAGATCTCTAGGGACTACCGCTTATACGTTAGTAAAGACGCACGGCGTATACTATTACTACGTGTCCTTGTGGGGACAATATAGGCTTATAGTTATAACAATAAGGCTCTTAGTGATCTTTCAGAGAAGCCCGTCCCTAACTAGAACATGGTACCAGATATAAGGGGCTACGTAGGCACGTAGACGGTTATTAGGAAGGAAGAGAAAGATGATAATATTGCTCTGTCTTCCTGCCGGGAAGGATACAGTCGCTAGCGAAATCAGCTTCCGCCTCGACGCCTGCTTTCTTTT
>ERZ1673737.2598-NODE-2598-length-14859-cov-4.078695_pt1 | contig 14859 bp, 16 predicted proteins | sample MGYA00580211_ERZ1673737 | MGnify/ENA primary metagenome ERZ1673737 (study PRJEB41218, sample SAMN15661789) | gut metagenome | host: Homo sapiens | place: Canada: London | collected 2015-08-20/2019-03-30 | study: EMG produced TPA metagenomics assembly of... | reverse complement strand
CGCTATGATTGGGAAGAAGAAGAATCTGAGGGGGATTGGGGCTGGTGCTGGGTTGGGTCGTGGGCAGAAGAAGAAGAAGGCTGGTGCGAGTGCTGTGGAGGATGTCTTTGCTAGTCCTGTTGCTGATACTGGTGCTGGTACTGGTACTGAGGATACAGAACAGAAAGCCGAGGAAGAGAGTGCACCATCAGAGCCTGCGCCTGCGCCTGCGCGCTCGAAGGGGAGGAAGAAGGCAACGAGTTATCTGGATGAACTTTTAGCTGAGCGCGCGAAGAAGAGAAAGAAGACGTGAAAGGCCTCGGCATTGGATTGATTCAATGTCAGCATAATTGCGCGCGCTTCGCTTGGCGCTGAGAAGCATTGGGATTATATTCTTGGGGTACTGGATTGGATGGGAGTTGCTCTGAATGCGCCGGACATGGTGAACAGAGCCGCGGAACCGGGCAATGGCATTGATATCAAACCATTGTTTCAGCAGCTATAAGCAAGACTGCCCGGCAGGCCGTCCACCAGCTCTCAGGGCTCTGCTCTTACACAGTCCATCTTCCAGAGGACGGAAAGAGACTTCTCCCACGGCAGCTCATCTGCCACTACAGATACATATCCAAGATACCCAAACTAGAACAAAGCAGCAAATCCAAGATCATCCAATCGGTATAACCTATCTGCATATATTGAATACAATATAAATCCAATCTTTTGCTCCAGACACCTCAAGAAATTCAGATTAATTTTTTTTTGCTCCGCCCAACCCGAGGGTAGATATGATATGCTGTATGAGCGAAGGGGCGAATCCGTCGTCCTATAGGGCCAGGCGCCGGGATTGGCGTGACCCCGGTAATTAAATATCCAAGGTGAGCAAAGAAAACAGGAAAGGAAAAGGGACATCTACAGGTGCGATTAAAAACAATGGCCAGAGCTTTGGGGGCTTTCTATATATCCAGATGAGTCTGTAGATACGGCGGGACCCTCACTCTAGTCAATGATACATTTTGGAAAAGTGAGAGAGAAGCGGAAACAAAGTGAAATGAAGTGAAAAGAGCTAGATCCACTCCGGGGATCTAGACCTAGTTTAATAATGATATCTTGGATATAGAAGCTTGATGTGGGTATTTTCCTTAATGTAGCGTAGAGTTTATTCCAATCGTTTCCGCTTGCGGTCGTCGGCCATTGCCTGCTGGTCCTCGTCAGGTCTTTCAGCAGTGTCGGCAGGGTTGAGCAGTGAGTGGACGTTGCTTGCCATGCTGGAGCGGCGTGTTGCAGGCAAGGAAGATCCATGAGGGAATCTTGAGTTTCCGAGGGTCCAGCCGTTGTCAACACCAAGCATGGATGGGGACGGTTCGGCAGTCGGTGGAGTGGCATGGCGAGATCGTTCTTGAAGGCGGCGCGGAGCACCCATTTCGTATTGGGCGAGGACATCACGGACCTGCTGGTCACTGGAAACCTGGGTTCCATGCGGCGATGGGGGCCAAGGTCCACTGGGGGAATTGCCAGGAGGGTAGGGAGATGCACCTGCTGAGGGTGGCCAGCCGTGTTGTCGGATATCCGCAGAGGTATGGCGGCGAGCTAAGCTAGGTCCTGGGGACGTGGACGTTGAGACTGAGAGAGGGTGGGGTTGAGGTTGTTGCGGCGGTGCGACTGGAGGTTGCGGCCGAGCGTATGTTGATGCGGAGGAGGGTCCACCAATTGAGCCATAGCGGCGAGGAGATACTGAGAGATGCGGAGGAACGGGTGGACGGATCATGCTGTTGGGTCTAGGGTTGTGGTCCATCATGGACTGGCGACGGGAGTCGTCCTGAGGCATTTGGCGCGGAGACAATGGTGGACCGGTTTCCGCCATGTTGGCAAAGTATGGTTGTCGAGGGGGCATGAGGCCCTCGTGAGGAGTATCGAGGGCGCGAACGGTTTCGAGATGCTTCTCGACTTCTCTTTGCATGCTCGAGACATCCCGATGCAGGGGACTTTCCCTGTCGGGCACAACAGCTTGGAGGAATCGTGAAATAGAATGCGTCCACTATAATCAGATTAGCAAAAAATACCACCTGCGCAAGTGCTGGCAAACATACATGATAGCACTTTGTCAGACTTTCGGTCAGAGCCTGGCATCTCGAATTCAGTGCGATATTGCCCTCCTCCGCCCGGGACAGACGAGCATGCATATCGAATAAGGTGTGCTCGAGGTTCATGAATCTAGCTTCCGTAGCATCTGGAACGGTTTCGGCAGGTGTGCCAGGTTGCGAAGCAGCAGCCTTGTGTCCGGGGAACGAGTCGCGATGGATCAGGGCGTGTCTCGATGCTCGGCGCTTGATCTCCCGCAGACCAGCTAGGTCGCCTCTCTTGAAATTTCCATTGCCGTGTTTGAACTCCCACAGCGCAGAGTCAGGAGATCCGGTGTGGAATACATCGCTCACTATCAGAGACAAGAACAATCAGTAACCGCGCAATCAAAGCTCGCATGCAGAAGACCTACCCTTATGAAACCCATACATATTCAACTGCCGGACGAATGAGGAGATATTGGTATGTTTGAAGTAGGATCTGCGACGGTTAGCGAAAAGCCAGTGACGGAGAGGACAGCACTCACGCGAGGACTTTGGAGAATTCCGATGTGGGTGACATGACGAAGCTGTCGTTTGTGTTCGACCAAGAGATGAGATGCTGGATGCTGGGGTCTTCTAACATGCTGTTCGGAGGGTTAGCGACATCGCCGGAGCAAGCGCAAGGCCAACAACTTACTTGTACAGCTTGTGGATGAAAGCAGTCTGGACGACTTTCGGCTGCTGAGCTGCAGCTGCAGCTCCAACAGCCGGGTTTGGTGGATTTAGGGAATTGCCATCGGAGCCATTGTTCATAGCGCGGTCGTCAGGACTGCCATGCGCGCCCGCTGGCGAAGGAGGGGTGATATCCATCGCGCCTGAATGACCGGACGACGACAGCACGGGGATGTTTCGTGTCCTGCCGTCCGAGACCCCGGCAAAAGTAATTCGAGAGGAGGGATCGGCGAGGCGACTCATATCGAAGGGATGAACGGATGCACCGGGGACGCGATGGACGCTCGTGCCGTAGGAACGTGGGAAAGGTGGATTATCCCGAGATCAACATCCAATAGTCTCTTCTGTCATCGCGCCCAACTGCGCGTGGAATTCCAGAGAGTTCAAATTCGAGGTTCAAGCCTCGGAAGTGTCAATAAGAGAAGATGAGGCTGCGGGGAACAACTGAAAATGCGTGACAATCGGATCTGCAGAGAAGAACGGAAGACGCCACGGAAGGTGGAGAAAAGGGGTGATTACTATATTTCTTTGATATTCAGGAGAGACAGACTATTACGCTGAAAGCTTTACCCTACTATTAATCGACTTTAACTAATCCCAGAGCTTAACTTAAGTCATAATTTATATACAGTCACTAGCCTTGTCGTCGTCTGAGATTACGTTTTCGGTACATCCGTATGCCTCTATATGTTCATGAATCAGCTAGAACTCCCGAGCTCATCCCAAATGTATCTACACTAGCATCGCATATGTGCATTTAAAAGAGTCTTACCCCGTCAAAACGGCTGACTTCCAATCTTTTTTCATCTTTTTTTTATCATTTTTTTTAACCGTTTTCGAGCGGGTTTTTATAGTCTAGGGCTTACTTCGAGTGCGGGTCTAATGACTACCGACTTTCTAGCTAGCTATAGCTAGCTAAAGCCATCTATATCCTCAAACATAGCAATGACAATATAGCGGCGTAAAGATAGATAGTCAACTAGATAGCTATGGCTGTTTCTAAAGGCCGAGATTTAAGAATCGTGCTTCACACGGTTCCGGATGTATTGGTGATTGTATCTATTACTACACCGCTATGCGTTCCTAGGGTGGATCTTAAGTCCCTCGATATTCGTTGTATGCTGTAACTACTCAACTCTTCGGTAGTGCCTAGCATCCTCATAGTTGATTAAACCCTACGATGCCAGTGAAAGCGCGCCGGAAGGGTTCCAATCTTCATCGAAGCACCACACCCAGACTTCGGAACGCCCAAGGTATAGGAAAAATCCATCGCCTGCCCATATGCGGTGAACGGAATCTGGCTGGGGCGGGTGAGGCAACAGGCGTGCGAGGGTAAGTTCGTAGGACAAGGTTTCTGTTGAGCTGGGACTGCTCAAGCTTTCACGACCAATGCCAATGTTCACATGGCGGGTTCCGCCGAATTGTAGCTGTGTGAAAAATGCCAATCCCTGATCGAACCAGGCCACATCCATATCTTCGATATGACCTGGCAGGACTGGCATGCGATGCACAGCTATCTGATCGCTGTCCGTGAGCGAAAGATAGAGCCTTGGGTTGGACCTTTCATAGGGGTACAGCATTGAGGAAACCTGGCCTTGGTATGCTCTCAAAGTCTCGTCGGGCCCTGGTCGTCGGTAAACGCCATCTTGAAAGGGAAGCTCTTCGTAGCGGGACCATGTCCGGATAAACACATTGGTATCGACGGTGTACTTCTCGACCTGCAGGTGATAATCGGCTTGGCTTAATTCGGATCCATGGCCGGTCTTGTCGCGGATACAGATAAGAGACAATTCGTCGTCACTTTTGTGGAGAGAGGCTGAACAGATGAGGCCCTCGATTGCGAACGTGCGAGCAATTCCGGTGGCGAAGCAGAAATGGATAATGTTGTCCTCATAACTTACCATCACCTTGACTCCGTGCGTCAAGAAGTGATGGAAGTTCAAGGATGTGAGGCGGAAGGACTTGTGCGTTCCGGTCATGATCTCCCAGACATGGCAATACCTATTTTGTCGGAATATTAGAGCCCCATTCAGTGTATGTTTGGGTGGTTTTAAGTTAGACACGTACCCTCGCATGGATATCGCCGCGACCAACGTATCAGATACGTGGATATTACCCAGCGTTTCCCGATTATCGGTGGTAAAGTGCCTTTTTTCACCAGTGTTTAAATGCACGAGGCAAATGGAGCTTTTGTCTGTCCCCGTCTCAACCCAGGCAAACATCCCATTTGCATAGAACATTTGCTCGTCATCCGTATCCAGGTGGTCTGGAGAAACCAACAATTTGCCCACAGTAAATGGTCGCCCTTGTTCTGCTTTTGTTCTTCTTTTGATCCATCTCTCAACATGTTCGGCGGGTAGGGTATCTAAAACGTGCTTTCCGGTGACTGTTGCGTACATGTACGCTGAACGGAGTACGCTCAGGGAAGAGAGCGTTTCATTCCACAGTTTGGATACCTCCATGGTGTTAGCCAGGGACGAGGATATTTCATATAAATCCCCAAAGACCAGATATCAACAAACATACACGTCGAAGTACAAAAAGGTCATGTAAATTCAGGTCCTTCACAACAAGGTCCCGAAGTTCAGGTGGCAACGAGCCCCAAATATCAACCTGGAAGGTAACATTATCCATTTTGCGCTTGAGGTCGCGCTTTTCGTCAACAGTCAGCGCGTTGAGGATGGCGTTAACCCTACTTTGAGTCAGTGTCTGGATACTGGTTATGGTGCTGTGGTGCTGTGGTGCGATGGCAAGTAGACATACGTTTTGCGACGATCCGATGTTTTCAGAGCTAGAAAGTTATCCAACATAGCCTGTATATCCGGAGGTGACTGGGTGGACATAATGGGTGTAGGGTGGTGATGTGGATGGCCATAGAAAACAGAAGGCCAAGGCAGATGGGGAAACACCTCAACAGAACAAGGGGTCGCAAGATTAATTCTAGTCACAGTTGATAGATTTCTTGTCACGGTGGATGGATCAGTTGTTATTGTTGGATGGATTTCAAGGAGTTGACGAAGTCGCGTTGTGGATGGCGGGAGGTGTAAGGTTAATAATGACTTGGGATATATCGGAGCCTCGAAAAAACGGCCAAAGAACACCAAGATCTAGGGAGCGGATCTTTGGTCTTCATTATCTTCTACAGAAGGCGATTGGGGCATTAATACCCTCATATATTTTATGATCTCTATATGTACTGTTTTTGGCGTAAAGACGGAAGGGGAGTGGAAAGATGGCATTTTATATAACGTTATGCTATAAAGCGCTGTCAAAGTATCAAATGCTTTGCCCAAGAGGATAGCAGACACAAATATACCACAAACAAAGCACGAGCAGGGGCTTGTTTTGGCAGGCCATATTGGGCACCCTACCTCGACCTTAATCTGATGTCTTTGAACCATGTTCGAACATGTTTTCGAAGGTAGAAGGCCCGGAGGCTCCTTTGTACAGAAGATCATCAAACAGCGTTTTCCCCTCCAATACTACTTAATACTACAGTAAAAAGAACCAAAACCAAAACCCACATAACCCATCCGATTAGGAACTGATATAGGTCATAGAAACACTCAAGAATACAGTGACAAAAGAAAATAAATGACACAGGAACAGGCGGCAACGCATCAAGATTTCTCTAAGATGTCACTGCGGCAGTTCGATTTGGTTTCGCGAGCCTCGCATTAAATGCCACCCCTCTACTCTAAAATGCAAAAGAAATCCCCTTAGATTCCAAGGGTGAACTCGACACCGACGTCGATATCACGGGCCATCTTGACGACCTTGGAGAACTGGACGGACTTCTCGGCGGCGTTCTGGAGGTCCTCGATGGAGAAGATCTTGAGGCCGGACTCGTTGATCAGCTTGTGAGCCTGCTCCATGTTGGTACCCTGCAGACGGGCAATGATGGGAGTGCGGAGACCCATCTCTTGGACGACGTTGATGAGACCCTGGGCGATGGCGTCACAGCGGACGATACCACCGAAGATGTTGACGAAGACGGCAGAAACCTTGGGGTCGCTAGTGATCAGCTCGAAAGCGCTCTTGATAGCCTGGGGGGTAGCACCACCGCCGACATCGAGGAAGTTAGCGGGGGAACCGCCGTTGAGCTTGATGATATCCATGGTGGCCATGGCGAGACCGGCACCGTTGACTAGATACATGTTAGAATCGCGAGATCTCTATCCAACCAAGGGAGACTTACCGAGGCAGCCGATGTCACCATCGAGCTTGATGAAGTTAAGACCGTGCTCAGCGGCCTTGACCTCATCAGGATCCTCCTGAGAAACGTCGCGCCACGAGAAGGCCTCCTTCTGGCGGAACTCGGCGTTGTCATCGAATCCAAGCTTCGCGTCCATAGCGAGGACCTGGTGGTCGGAGGTCTCGGACAGGGGGTTGATCTCAAGCTGGGTAGCATCGCGCTCCATGAAGCACTTGTAGAGGTTCTGGATGGTGGACTTGGCCTCCTCGATGCACTGCTCAGAGAAGCCGAGGTCGGTAGCGATGGTGCGGGCGATCTCATCGGTGACACCAACGTGGATGTCGATGGGGGTGGTCATGATGGCATCGGGGCTCTCCTTGGCTACAGCCTCGATATCCATACCACCCTGGGAGGAGGAAACGATGACGGGGCCACGAGTAGTACGGTCCAGGAGAACAGCGAGGTAGAATTCGCGGCGGGCGAACTTGCGCTCGCAAATGTAGACCGAGTTACAGATACGGCCAGCGGCGCCGGTCTGCTTGGTGACGAGCTTGTGGCCGATCATCTGGCCGGCAAACATCTTGGCCTCGGTAGGACTGAAAAGTATCTATCAGTTTCACTGCGTCGGTTTCTTCGATTGGCGAAACTCACGAGTAGATCACACGGACACCACCCTTGAGACCGTTGTCGAAGGAACCCTTACCACGGCCACCGGCGAGAACCTGGGCCTTGATGACGAGGTCATCGTTACCTGGGATGTAATGTTCAGCAGGCGCGTCCGCAGGGAGGAACTCAGGTAGAATTTACCGATCGACTTGGCGATAGCCTCGGCCTCTTCAGCAGTGTTGGCGACCTCACCCTTGGGGACACCGACACCGTACTAGATCTTTTAGCAGCCGACTTTGATTTTTTTGGAGCGACCGAAGGGGGAACGCGGTCCACCTACCGACTTGAGAAGACGGGCGGAAAGGTATTCGTGAATGGAAAGGTTACGCTTCTGAACAGCGAGTCTGCTTGAGACGGAGGGCGCCTATGCAAAGTCAGTATATATCAACATCAAGGAAGCCGGGCGCGGCCCGATTGACTCGGTAAGAACTCACCGTCGCAGCTCTGTAAGCGGCCGCAATGGGTCTACCGCGGGCGAAGTTGAACATGATGAGAATGGAAAGAGAGGAGAGGAGAGGTGGGTAGGGGAATCAAGATAGCCCTGTGAATGAGTAGGGGAGAACAGCTTTCTTTTTCTCGGGATGACATTGCGTCGCGGTAAACCGGGTGTCGCAGCCAACCACAGGCCGCCCCTTGCTGAGTCATCGGACCAACGCGAATATCACGGAACCCTGGCTTGTACAGTCGGTACTTGTCTGCTCTTCGCGGCTTCTTTTATGTATGGGGTTTGGAGCTTGAATTCTGCTATTAATACATTGTGTTAAAGATAACCACAACATCCCTGACATCCCCCCTACTTGCGTGCGCCATTTTTGAGCTTCCACAGTTTGAACATGTTAGTCATGAGCCGACCAAACAGTCCCGACCATGCCCAGCCTCCCGAAAGGAACCAGATCACCCAGCTACGATGTCCTTCCCAGATCCAGGCCTTCCGACCTTGAGCCCAGGGCCACAACCACCGCCAGGGAGCAGATCCATACAGCACTTGAGTAACCACGCTGCGTGCATAGGCAGCATGCGGCATAGCGTCTTTCTGGCTATGCTTCACACGTTGCGCATATTCAGCCTCAATTGGGGTATATAGAGAGTTCGGCTTCAAGGTGCGGTCAATGCGCGCGATTCGCGACTGGACACCGCCGGTCACCACGGTTGTGACATGAACCCTGTTGGCTAGGTTAGAAAGCAACCTTAGGTTTCGGAATACATATAACGAACCCAAATGGAGCCAGCTCCACGCGAAGTGTGTCACTGAATGAATGCAGTGCTGCTTTGGATGCATTGTAGACAGATCCAAATACGTATGGCATGATCTAGGAGTGTCAGCGAGATATCTGACAATGCAGTTCAATACTTACTCCGGCGATAGAGCCAACCTGGACAATAGTGCCCTTTGCCTTGATGAGCAACGGCAAGAATGTCTGGCACATGGTGATAACGGCGAAGAGGTTGGTCTCGAACACCGAGCGAACCTCAGGAAGCTCCACTTCCATAGCAGGGACGGTGTAATCTGCGGCAATGAGTATATCTTCGACGCCATAGCTTTAGTTTACATACTCCGACCACTAGTTGATATTAGCCACAAGCACCGCCATGAACAGGAATCAACTCACGCATTGTTAACAAGGTAGTCGAGACCCTTGTCGCCGAGTCTCTTCTCGACATCTGCAAAGCATGCCTTGACATTCTCCGGGTCATCAACCACCAAGCTCAAGGTTTCGATACCAAGCTCAGCTAGATCTGATAGGGAGCTAGCATCACGAGCTGTGGCTAGCACGCGCAGTCCATTGCGATGGAATTCACGCGCGAGGGAGTTTCCAATGCCGCCAGGGGAGCACCTGAAGCAGATATCAGAGGCAGTCGTTGGTATCTGGCGCGAGTCACTTACCCGGTGATCAGCACCGATCTGCGCTTATCTGTCACTCCCGGCATGTCTGCAATGAGACAGAGCAGTTCAAGAGTAATTGAATTGATTATAACCAAAGAGTCTGTTGTAATTGAAGCTATCTAAGTAGACAAGTTGCTCCATACGAGGTGGAGACTGAACCAAAGTTGCCTCGGCTCTCCTGTTATCACAGGCAAGCCCTAAACCCTCATTTCCTATCTCGGATTTATACTATAAATGTGGCTTGAAGAACAATGGAAGACTGTAGCTTGGTATAATAAAGTCAGAACGCTAATTTTTAAAGGGTTATATTCCCGTAGATCTGCCCAGTATGCAGGGCTTGGTCATTATATTACTTTATACAGTAGTTATACGAACGATCTCCCTTCATGGCATACCAATCACAACACCGTTATGTTAGATCGTCAAAGATTGGCACTTCATAGCCTTTCCTCTGTAATGTAGATCATCTTCTGATATCAGTTCTATGCATATCGAACTGCAGTATGCAGGACGATGATGTAGATGTATGTAGCCCTTTGCCCGGGTCGCTGCAAGGCACCCGAAAGTCAGGAATAGCTCCATTCTTTAGAGATGTGGATCTTGAATAGAATTGAACAATAACATTCGAGTTCCCCCATATAAGGCAAATTGGAAATAATCGGAAACATTTACTTTAAGTAGTCGGGGACGTGCCGAGTCCCGGGCCCAAGTGGACTGGACGAATAACGTTGGCTCCATAGCCGGATAACCTGTAATCCGCCAGATCCCCTTCATGACGCTCAGTCGATATTATTTCCTTGACATCCTTGCTCAGTCCTGCCGACATATCTGATCAGCAATAGCCATTGGATGGCCCTATATCCGCCGTCACGGTCCTGGCCGAGACTTTAGGATTCTTGCATCGGGTCCCACATTAATGCGTGTCGATCAGTCTGTTCACGCATCGAGGTACTTTGATCGGCCGCTATTTAATAAGTGAGCCGGCCCTTGACCGCGCATGTTTTTCCTGCTGGCATCGTGAATTTTTCGCCTCATAGTACAGTGTACAGTGTACCCCAGGTTCCACCGTCACTCATGATCTCCCGGATCTAGTTCAGTCACACTACTACCCCAGACAAGAAGGTGGCAAGACCCGCCACGCTTCTCTTCAATTTACCTCTGGTTGCCAAGTCCAACCATACCAAGTTATGGACGACTCCCTGAATGTCCCCAGACATATGAGAAGTCCTGGGGATGACGGCTATCGAACCCCCACCATAGAAGATGCCGAGCGGACCCTCTCGGATTTTGGCATTGAAGATAGTCCAGGTGGCCAAGTGCTCGAAGTTCATTCTACAGCTCTGCAGGAAGTCTTGCAGAGAGCGACGTCGCGGGTTGCCGAGAAATCAAAAAAAGAGGGTAACAAAGAGGCCACTGCCTGTTTCGACCACAATGGCCTGGGAATCGCTGTCAGGCGCAAGCCACCAAGCCGACTTGGATGGAAGAAACGAATTCGCCATGTTACATGGGCATACTTTACATTGACTATGGCCACGGGTGGCTTGGCTAATGTCTTCTATCAAGGTATGCAAGACATCCATAAGACTGATACTGTATGTCCACCATTCGCTAACAAACAGCAGTCCCCTTCCAATTTAAAGGCTTGTACACGATCGGAGTCGTCGTCTTCCTAATTAATATCGTCCTATACCTCCTAATCTGGGGTCTGCTACTTCTCCGCTTCTACTGTTTCCCCTATACACTTAGGGCATCCATGATGCACCCAACAGAATCACTCTTCATTCCAGCAGCGATAGTATCCTTCGGCACAATCCTGATCAACGTATCCCAGTACGGACCCGAACAAGCCGGCCCCTGGCTTACGCGCGCTGTCTGCGTATTATTCTGGATCGACGCTGCCCTCGCCGTCATGTTCTCAGCTGGTGTCTACCTGCTTTTGTGGTCGACGCAGACTTTCACCATCGCCCAGATGACGCCTATTTGGATCTTTCCTGCTTACCCCATGCTCATTATTGGTCCGCATGCTGGTGTGTTGAGTTCCAAGCTGGATCCGCCCGCCGCTCTTCGTGTTATTGTTGGTGGTACGACTATTCAGGGTGTTGGGTTTTTAGTCTCGTTGATGGTGTACTCGGCTTTTATTTATCGGTTGATGACACAGAAGCTTCCCAAGGAGAATCTTCGTCCTGGTATGTTTGTTTCTGTTGGGCCTAGTGGTTTTACGGTCGCGGGTATTGTCAATATGGCATCTGCGGCGAAGAGGGCGTTCCCTTCTGATTTTATGGGGAATGGTGCGCTCGCTGCTGATGTGCTGAAAGTCGTGGTTAACTTTTCGTCTTTATGGCTGTGGGGGTATGTACTATTCGATGGTCTTTCTTTGACTGTGCTGATTGGTTCTATCTAGATTGGCAATATTCTTCTTCATCATTGCCAGTGCTGCCCACTGGTCCGCCATCGGACCCAAGCGAATGGACTTTTCCATGACTTGGTTCTCATTCATTTTTCCTAACACTGCATTGATTACCGCCACATTTGCCATTGGTGATGCATTTTCCTGCAAACCTATTAACATCGTCGGTTGTGTGGCCATATTACCCCTTCTTTTGATGTACTTTTTCGTGTGCTATATGATGATTCGGGCCATTGTGATGAAACAAATTATGTGGCCCCAAAGGGGTGAAGATAGGGATGAAGGTGGTTTCGAGATTCTTGCGATCAAGCCTATTGCAGATGCGGATGGAGATAGCAGTGAGAGTAGTCCTGCATGAATGGGGTGCTTTTTTCTTTTCTGTTTGCCCAAAATTTGTGAACTTTGTGCTGGCTGTATTCTTTTTGCAAGGCATATACCCTCTATGGTACCTGATTTACATAGCGTGATATACAACTTTCCATCTATGAATGAAGGATGTACATTTTTTACCAATTGCCAATCCATTTGTCTGCTAGCCTTCTAAATAACTCTGGTATAGTGCATGAGAGTTGGGAACCCCCTCTTGCTTTGAATCCTATGCTTGAAATGGTTACATGAAGCGTTCGACTGAACGTTATATCCATACATGGCCCAGTCGATGGTAGTCCTCCCTTCATACCGATGTTATACTCTGCGTATCTGACTAGTCTATAGAAAACTTTGATTATAAATCAAACCAGCTCTGGTAGTTTAGTGGTAGAATACTACTCTTCCAAAGTAGTGGCGGGGGTTCGATTCCCTCCCAGTGCATCTTTTTTGTAACCTTGAGGGATTATATACTTCTTTTTGCTTCATATATATTCACTCCAGGTTTCTTCCTCTCAATCCATTGGAAAAGTGGCAACCGTTGTGGTGAACCAGAGGACTACCTATTGATGTATCAGATCGATTTTTATTGTAGAATATACAGATCAAATGGTGGTATGCGACCGTGTCAATGTGGTCGACCTGTATTTCTTCTACACGAAAGGTACGTTCATACAGCAACCGACATCCTTTTTCGAGCAAATAGTATAAGAAAGAAACCGATGTAGCTTTCTCTATGCTATCGAATAATAAATCAATAAAACCTACACAACAATAGACTCGGAAAAAGCAAAAAGAGATAGGATAGGATAATATTGGACGCAAAAATTCATGGACTCGCCGGGAATTGAACCCGGGACCTCTCGCACTCTACAGGTCAACAGAATTGAACATGCGAAGCGAGCATCATACCCCTAGACCACAAGCCCGTGTTATTGGAATGTTGAGCACCCAATCGATTCATGAAAACAAGGAATATAACCAGAATTCGAAGCAAGTGTTAATTTCCTTATACTGACGCAAGGCAAGAATTGTTCATGTTCAATTATATAATACCCCTCAAGAAATCAATGGTAATTCTTGATCGAGAAGCAACCAGAGAACAAATTATGCTATAGCTATCTCTGTGTCCATACCAGTGTATGAGAATGAGCGGAATATTGATAGACCGAACTATGCAGTTTAGCCCTAGCTGGAGTTAATGTACGATTGTAAACCTGAGAAACAGGCATGATTCGGATATGATTAAGTGTCAAGTACATCTTTTGGCTCAGGTAGTTGGTGATCGACAGAATGAAGACATGGTATATGAAGGAGAAATGTTATGAGCATGGTGTTTCCCTGGGTTGCTGAGTTAGGGTTAAGTGGGCACACTGTTAATTGTGTTAACCCGGGCCCTGTCCAGACGGAACTCATGGTCAATATTCCAAGGAGACGATTGCGATGCAGAAAAGTCAAGCCCCTATACAGAGTAGGATAGGCACCGTGGAGGATATCTACTCAGCGTTGGGCTGAATGATCAGCCTCTCCGCACTGGTACGTCCCTGTCTGAGAAGATCCCAAGCTTTCTGAGCCTGGCTCAATCCCCCCATAATCCGAGACGGAAGCGCGTGCATCCGACCCTCCACCAGTATCTGTTCCAGATACTCCCACCACACCCACCTGGTGAACTCCGCATTTGCCGGGTCCAAGTAATCGTCTAAAAACTGGGCGAAGAACCCAGTGACCCCATCCGGCAGACTCACACCAGCTCTCACACCCATGGTAGATAAAAACGTGCCACCGCCCTGCGCGGCCAAGACAGCGCCGATCGTCCCCTGGTCCTTCGCTGAATCCGCCGCGGCAAGCACAGCATGATACGGCCCCAGCGCAATCAGAGCCTCAGTTGCAGAATCCTCCGTCCTGCCTACAAACTCAGATGCGCCCAGCGATTTGACCAGCGCGGCATTCGATCCGGAAGCCACGCCCACGACTGAGTACCCGGCGCTGGCGGCTATCTGGACGGCAGCGGCGCCGAACGAGGAGGATGCTCCCCAGATTAGGATCTTTTTTGACCTATTGAGTGGATCGGGAGCAGAGCCAGGCCTATCTAGGTTCAGATGGAGAAGAAGTGCACTAACTGCGCCGTAGAAGTTGGAGGCGAGCGCGGCCGATTTCTCGAACGATGCTTCGCCGATCTAATGCAGATTGTATTAGGCGACGGCGAGCTACAAGGACAAAAAAAGAAAGGGACGGATAACCGATACCTTTGCCGTCAGCTGTTGTGTACTGAGCGCATATTTCTGCAGGGCTCCGAAGCGCGCGTCGTTGCGCAATGTTCCTGCACTGTTCGTCACGACTCTGTCTCCTATCTGGAAACGAGTGACGCCGGGGCCAGTCTTGACTACTCTTCCAGCGAAGCACACTGCTTTACAATCAGCAAGCCACTTTTGTGCGCAGACGTATTTTGGGGCCACCACGAACAGCCAATGATTGTGGGGTATGTCAACGGGAATGGAAGGACCCCATCCTGTATTTTGTATTCGGCTGGTTGAACGGCGACAGCTTCGGTCTGGGGAGGTGATCTTCT
>ERZ1673737.2596-NODE-2596-length-14860-cov-4.591557_pt1 | contig 14860 bp, 14 predicted proteins | sample MGYA00580211_ERZ1673737 | MGnify/ENA primary metagenome ERZ1673737 (study PRJEB41218, sample SAMN15661789) | gut metagenome | host: Homo sapiens | place: Canada: London | collected 2015-08-20/2019-03-30 | study: EMG produced TPA metagenomics assembly of... | reverse complement strand
TCTGGACGTTTGAAGTGATTAGGGTTTTAGTGGCGAGAAAATTGCCAAATGTCCACTATGAGAGCGGAAAAGATGAATCATCACATTTTCCCGCACAGAACGCGACATGCTCCCGTAGTCTTGTGTAGTGAGGTCAGCTGACCGGCAATGAACTTTGGCTCCTAGAGCTCCATGACGACAGTGAAGTGTCCATTTGAAGCAGCGAGACAGATTGCGGTTTTGCCCGCTTTGTTCACAGTATTGAGATCTGTTCGTGTGTCCTTCAAAAGGAGCTTCACGATAGGTAGATCTCCGGAGCATGCCGCCGCAGACTTGTGAAACACAACAGATAAATTTTGGGAACCCCGATCGTCTCACTATTGAAGATCCAAACAATATGGACAGCGACATTCCGGCGGCACGAGCGAGATCAACCTGATTCTTCGTACCTTCGCTAGTGCTCATACCACTTCGAAGCATCGTATGTAATACCTCGCACTCGTCCAAGGCCCGAACAAAAGCATTCTAGGACCGATCATTGCAGCGAATTTTGAAAAATACGTTGGACAGCGCAATCAACTTCGCCAGGTCTTCATGACAGAAAACAGATTCGTTTGGTACGGTGTACCTCCTCCACGGCCGCCGTCAGAACCTGATCATGTTGGCGGAGTCCATTCCGTTCCCGCGCCGCTGCCCGTCGGGCCGCCGCGTTTAAGCCCTCCCGGAACCCCCGGCGCAAAGCCCCATCAAGAATGCGAGATCAAAGTCGAAGAGCATGAGAACCGAGCCAGAAGACATTTCCGATGAATATTCTAGCGAAACGAAGCTAGTCAAACCCCGCAAGGGCCAGGTAGGATGACAAGCGCCTCGGTGGCGTGCCGTCAGAATCAAACGCCTCAAGCCTGCTCAAGAATCTCCCAGCTCCCTCAGTATCAAGTAGGTTCTTTGGAACGCCGGCTATGCTACCAATGGGGGAATGAAACACGACTTGAACTAGAGAGAACGGAGACAAGCCGCTGCCTAAGTGGTCCTTCTCAGCTTCGGACCGAGCCCGCAACGACGTTCTTTCGGCTTTTTCTTTATATGATTATTGTACAATGGTGGCCCTGCTTGGAACTGGGCGGGGATTCGTGATTTGCATGTGAAACAGGAGACATGCGCTCCGTGGTGGTTTCGTGGGGTCAATTGTATCTATTCCGGTGCTTCGCCATTGTGCCGACGTCTCAACGATGAGAAGTGATTGACCAATGCAATCGGAAACATAGGCTTTCTTTGAGCCTGAAAGGCCAGGTTTTTCCTACATTTCTATGATACTGTACTCCGACCACTTTCTCAGTCATTTTCTTGTCTCCAGATGCTGGCTTGGCTCATGAATGGTTGATTCGCCTCGTGCATATCAAATTTTTGGGCCTTTATTATTGTTTATTCTTCCGTTGACACCTTCCTTCCACTCATGATGCGCGATATACCGTTTCTACGAGAGGGTTCCAGGATCAGGGGCTGTGTTAGAGTAATGTAGGTATATCCAGTGGGCGTCTGGAGGGCCTTCATCCACATAACTTGGGGCTCGTGGAAGGCTCAGGGGGCTTTCGCCTGGCACGCAGGTTTCGTCCCACTAATCTGAGAGTAAGAGATTCTCAAAACACGTCGTATTATCTCTGTCTGATTTGTAAGTGGCGGACCTGTGGACATCATTTTCGATTAGCTGTTTTCCTTTTTGTTTAATGCCCCAACCTCATGGAACATCCCTCCTGCCTCTCGGTCTTCCACTCATCGCTGCGCTCCTGAAAGTAAGCTCGCCCCTTAAGCCTTCTTGCTTCGGGCGCAACTGCGATTGGGTCCTTGTTGCCTCCTGTCAGGAAAATGCAGAGCTGCACTGTATTGACTAGTCAGGTACCTCTATAAACACCAGAGATTTGTGATCCCGCAGTTACATGATAGGATTGCTATATCATGCCACCTCGGATCGTAGCCTCGATTCTTAGTTGCTCCCATGGATATTTCAAGCCCCCATGAAATCTATCAGTTTAGGAATTCGGAATCATCACTCTTTTCATCTTAACGATTGTCTTCCTCTTTTTGGTATAGTTGCTCTGCTTGTCTCGTATATCCACGGTATTACATGACGTATACAAGCTATTCGCATCTATATGTCTTATCTGGAAGGCAAGACCATTTCTTCAGCTTTTTTTCGAACCGCCGACTTCAAAATGACAAGCTTTTGATCTGATGACTTGATCATATGGCTCATGAATTATTCGGTAAGTCGATCTCAATCCACCGTTGACTACCGTTCACGAATGCTGATTGAAATCAAAGGCAGGCTTCTAAATTCAACGGATTGCATACCTCATGTTTGGACATGCTGATTTCAACATCCTGTCTGAACTTATTTGTACAGTTGGCTCGCTAATATGAGCCAGGGAGGACCTTCATGGCCCACATGCCGGTATTCAACGTTGAAAGTCGAGTTTATTGAAAATGACCCAGTTAGTCATCCAAAAAGAATATCAACATCACCTTTCGGTCTTTCATACAGGTCTGGTGAGTCATGGATGCAAACCAGTTTATTGTCACATTTCCGATATATCAAGTTTAAGCTTTCCCTTATGCAATCATAAACGAGGATGTCATTGTCTTTGCTCGCCACGGTCAACGATTTCAGGGAGGATGTCTTAGAGGAAAGCTCGGGGGCGCCATATAAATAAGAGGCACACGACCCAGAGACACAAAATGCCAATAACTCATTCGGCTGCAGTGCTCCAATGCAAGGACGAGCAGTCATACAGATGAGGATCCCATGGATCAAGATAGTTGTACAAGCACGAGCGACGAAGCGAATGTGCAGCTGGATCGTGAATTACAACGAAGCGAAGAAACCACTCGCAAGCGACTGAGCCGTCGCGGCAAACTATCCCAGTTGGGATTTCACCTGCCTACGTGAAAGGCTGGGACACTACCGATGCATTTCGCGAGCTGTATCAAAATTAGTATGTGGCATTCACTTCTATTGGATAACCACTGAGAGAGAAAAGGAAATATGCCATTATGGGAAGATTGCAGCTAAACCGACTGGATTACAAGCCATTCTTTGAAGACAAGAAAGACAATTTCTCCACCATAGTCCCGACTACCTCGAATGACAACGGCGATCGGCGAGCTCTGGGGTACATCAAATATGAGAAAAAGACCGGCCGAGTCACCTTGACCAATTCCTGCATGCAACTTCCCGTAGAGCCTCTGGTGATGGGATTCACATCCAAGGACAACCACGATCAGCTGGCAGGCTCCCACTGTGAGGGGCTCAAGCTGGCTGCGTTAATACTGAGTCGAGACGGATACAAAGTGAGCGTGGCTGCAAGCCACTGCATGTGGGTTTTGGTCCGCATGGGACGTACCAGTCTCCCCGTTGTGTCATCACTCCTTCTCGAAAGATGAGTCCCGCCATTCAACGGGAGCCAGCTGATGATATGGCAAATTTGCGCTTCCAGGTTGAAAGAGATATTACGGTGGTGATTGGGGCTGGACGTGCCAATCAAAGTCGACCGGTATCATCTGGAACGTTCTTCGGGTGGCTGCGAGTCACTCTCGATATCCACGGGCTCTCCTATCCCTCCTCGATTGTAGAGACATCTCAAGGAGACCTGCTTCTTGATTCGCAGTTTCACGGAAGGCTTTTCCTTCATGTGATCCTGCTATCAATGGCTACTTCAGGGGTCAAGCACTACAAGTTTGGTTACAACTTTGCTCTGGGTAAGTTCATCCGTGATCGACAAGAAATGGTCGCCAAGTGTGAGGTGGCAGGCCAGGTGCGGCAAATATGGCAGTGTGCCCTGCACATCCACGAGCAAACTTTACTTCCAATTTATGTCAATCTCCTTCAGAACTTTCCCCAGGTGGGGGATATTGAACAAGCCGATAGACTTTTGGAACCGTCTACCAAGGCCCGTATCTGGAAATACTTGCTTGATGTGACAAGAAGAAAGAGATTATTTTATAGCGAGACACCAAGCGTCCAAGTCAGTTCACGGTGAAATGTTCAAGCTGGATATGCAATATTAACCTCGAACAGAGTGTGGGCATGATACGAGAAACCACCGGGAAGAGGCCAACGAGACTTCCAGAGGCCCTCTGGAACCTGCTGCGCTCAGGTTCACCGATCCGGACTGTCGAGGAGGAGCAGGTAGAGCTTTTCAAGGATGCTGACATCTGTGCTTCGCCCGAGTCTGCTTTTTGCAAAAACAACAGACTGGGCTTTGAAAGCTTGTCTGGCACTTTTGAACGCGACAAAATATATCAAAGTACTCTGCGTCAAAGGACTGGCCGGGAAGCTTGATGTGTTATACGATGCCGGACACGGTACGTTGAGAATTCATCATCGATGGTCGGACTTTGATGCGATGCACCAGGAAGCATAGTGTCGGAAACGGTTTCCTGCTGTCATAACCGAAAAGAATGCGCCGTTTTTCTGCAGTCACGTCGTAGAGGAGCTCTTGTATCTGTCCATTTCTCGCACATAAGACGCAACGGCGGAACTCGTCGAGGTCGAGAAGAACATGCAAAGGCTTCTATCCAATTCGACCGCTGTCTACACTTGACGGTCCTAGCCTCGAAGCCCAATGCGTTAGTCGACCCAGCTATTGTACATTCCGCTGCGGTTTTGACACACCTGACTCGAAGTTTTACGTTTCGTGGCAGGTTTTGGATCAGAGAATTTGTAGCTTTTGTAATGAAAAGCCACTCCGACCGGTTGCGCTGAACTGCTACTCCAGCTAAGCCCTACAGGATAGTTATAGTAGAGTCGAGAAAACACGTTCATATTTAAGTTAACATGGATGTTCAGTAAAAATTGGTTGATTTGTTGGTTGGGATTATCTGCTATGCCTAATCACTAGAGTGGTTTGACCGCTACCGTGGCTGTATATCACCGTGCGCGTATAATGTAGTGTTATCAGCATAAAATGAGATATTTTGTCGAAATGGTCTGCTATTATTTCGATGTGAGTCCATATCCATCCCAACGTAGCCCTGGTTCCACTGGCCAATGCCAGCCCAATGTATTTATCCTGTTCGGCATGAGCTTTTTCTATCCCACAACATAGGAAGCACGTACTGCGCTACGGATATTGCGGAGACGAAAACAAGAACTAACAATCGTGCCATTTCACGCCAGGGTTTCAAATGATTGTCCCGAAGGCTTGTATTATGTGGGCTTTGAGGGTATTATTCTGGCTGTGCAGCGGTTTGAATGGGGTTTTCCGATTCTAAAAAGGGAATTTCTCCGGTGCTCGCGTTCCCGTCGCAAACTGAATATTTCTCTGTCTATATCCTTTATGATTCTGCGAGATCGGTCCATCGAAGCGACCAAAATGGCTCCTTCGCGCATCCACCGCGCCAGGCGAGCTTCCTCGGCTTTTCGCCGTCGATATTTGGTCTCAATCCCGTCGCAAAGGCAGCACTTCGTACTCTTTGTTTCGGTCTTGTTGACTAGTTTGATGCCGCATGTCTCACCGATACGATACTCATAGGTGCATTGGTGAGCAAAGCTAGTCCAGCTCCAATCTCCGCATGAGAACCGTTTCTGATTGTAGAAACACATGCCTAGCAGATTTGTTAGTGCCTCTTTAGTCGTAAGTTCGGATCAAAAGTCACTTGCTCTTGAATGTTCGGAAAAATCTTTTCTAACATTAGCAATGGGCATGCAAATGGCTCTAATCTGATCAGTTCTCAATTCACATCCAACCCACTTCATGAACTAGGATTGAATCGGAAGAGTCAATACAGCCAATATGTGCTGCGAGGATTGTCCTTGAAATGAGATAGGACACCTGGGTTTTCAAATTTATATCGTTCGTAACAAAGCAAGTCAATTATCGGAATGCTGATGGTCAAAAAAGGCGACGCCAGCAATCAATTTTTGACTGGGAAACCCTGCTCTGCTCAATCCATTTATCCTGGCCCCATGCAATACACTAATGCGCAAGACCACATCCTTGGGAAACCGCTAGAGTCTATGTAACCATTGCAGCAAGTGATGTAGGTCTCGGAAAATCACATACAGTCTCCAGGGGGTGGGTCAAGGTAATTCTAGTCAGCCTCTGCGCGCGCGGCCCGATGATGGTTTAGCTTATCGAGGATATCGGAAATCGCCCCGGCAACACACTAGCGACCAATTATCTTTCTCAGGATGCAACCAAACGAATGGAGCTTCTCAATGCCTGTTGGCTAGTTTCCACAATTTCTGAAATTGTCAGAAATTGTTGTACCGAATATAGCCGTGCTGCAGCAGACCCCGACCGTTTCGATCACCGTCAGCGCCTAAAAATTGGCCAGGCCTCTCTAACTTTGGCCCCCACGCTGGAGCCATGGATCGTCGATCATACTACGGAGATCGGAAAGTAAAGAGTTCCCTGCCCATTCCCTTGACCAGCTCCCTATGCTCATGGAAAGTCTCTTCATAATGCCTCACGTTCTTGGTTTCCCACCTAAATACTTTTGGGCAGTCAAGCTACTCGGCCATGCTCATGACATGCTTCCATCTGTGCGGTGTTACCTTTCCAGATCCCCAGCTCAATGAAGGCGATGGGGGCCGAAAACAGAGCAGCACTGAATCTCAGGGGTAAATATCAAGGGTTGGTCCACCGTACGAGGACCAGGCCCCGCCCGGCCAATCCAGATCAACGTCAAAACCCCTGGGCTATCGTCATTCCGCACTCCTATTTGTCTTGAAGCCTTCGATAACCTTGCACTTGTAGAAACCTTTTGGTCAGGCAGGTCTTGGGTCTCATTCGTGTGAGATCATTGAAACAGGCAGGAGGGGAAGGGTCAAAGGTGGCGCGCCAAATTAGTATTTCTTGCATCCACGTAGATCAACAAACCCTATTATTATCCACTGAGATCGGTTGTGTCGTAATGTGTACGATATGATTGGCAAGTCGTTGTGTGCTATGGCTTGGCACTTTTCTTGCGATGCGAGTCAAAACACAATGTCGGACAGGCATAAAGAAGTCTTATAACCAAACTCAGCCAATGATGCGAAACAGGTCTTAATCATCACCATCAAGCCAGAAGGCTCTGAGGCGAAAGAAGTTTGCCGATACTTTCGATACGGATAGCCGCTTCACATTTCCTGAGCCGGAAGTCTCGCGTCAAACTAATTTCGGCGTGCTTGCGTTAGTGGAAGAGCTAACCAAGCCTCTTGCGCGCTAATCAAATCCATCACCAACGGCGCTTGCTTTAACCATCAAATACCACATGTCATTGGCTTTGCTCCTTTGCAACCCGCAAGTGAACGGTCGTTCCAACTCAGTCTAGGATGGATCAGAACGAACACAAATTATTACATATTTTCAAGCACGCGATTTGATGCGACCCTGTTGTTTGGCCGCAAGTCACATGTGAGTAGTTCAGGAACAAGTGGAGGTGCGCACACTTTTGCTGATAGAAAGGACGATACTCAGTATGTAATATATATTAGACGCAATTCTGCACTCGAAAGCGAAAGGAAGGTTTGCCTTCGTTCACCACAGAGATCGGTCTGCGCATCTGATCAACGATATTTATCGTGCATTTTGAACCTTGTGATCCCGAACGTAGGACTCTTGACCATCGAAACATGGGAGAGAGCCCCGACGCCGCGGAACCTCTATCGGTTCAAGACCAGTGTGGTTCCGAATTGAACTTGTTTGTCCGTCATAACCCTGATCATTTGCAAAAGATTCCTGATTTACGCGCCAAAATCGAGTCAATTCTTGCGTCGTTGGACTCATACTCTACCGCTCTCGATGAAGGAAAGGGTATCGCGAGGCATCTGAACGTACCTCTACTCGGCAGCAGATTGGAAGACATCATTGGCGGCTCCTTCAGCAGCCCTTGCCCGCGTGTCGTTGAGAAAAGTGGTCCGGGGAATGACTATGGAGTTACTGGAGGAAGAGGGGTGTCACTGACACCAGTGGCACGTTTAGACGGGGCAGGCCTTATAGGGCGTATATTCGATACTCGAAAGGACGTTGATGGTTTCTCTGTCACTTTAGATATGAGCAGTGGTGTTGTGAGGGGAGTAGGCTGGTACATGGCTACTGGATTCTCGGTGGACGGTCGTGGTAGGTTTGGTCGAATGTGATGAGGGCTCGTTGTCGGCGCCGGTGCTAGTGGTAACAGTCGGCGAGGGGGAGAAGGCGTAGGGAGGACGGTAGCTGGTTTTGGAGAATGTAATAAACCGGAGCGCGCCGCAAGGTACGAAAGGAGTTTTGAAAGGGGTTAAAACCTGGGGGCAAAGTGGGCGCCTCTGGCGGAGTCCGGTCCATGATCGGTAGACCAATACAGAAAGAAATGGCACGACGAGGTAACACTGAAAGCCAGCGGAGAGATGAGGGTAGTTCACGATATGCATTAATCGCAAGAGGTATGCCTGGCCTAAGAAGACCTCAACGAGCTCCAAAGCTCATGGAAGAAGAAAGTGGGGTGCTGGAGCCGGAAGAGCACATGTGCAGCTGGGAAGCAGGAAAGCATTTTTATGTCAGTAGTTTTATGTTAGTAGTAGTAAATCAAAACAAAAATTCATAGAAAGCAAAGTAGCTAGGTAGGCGTAAGCACTATATTGCCAAAAAAGAGGTATCAGAAATGTATACAAGGATGGCGAATGCAGAGGAAACCATCGTCCAGGATCAACATAGGAGAGCAAGGAAGCCAAACCAAAACGGGAAGTCGTTGAAGGCCAATTGCAAAGGTAAGAAGCAGGAGAAAGAGGCCAATAAGGAAACACAGCCGGCAACCAACGAGAAGCGAGAAATCGGCCTAGAATGGGCGAATCAGAGGCAAGCGAAGGTGCAAGTTTGGCAGGCCAGCTTTCGCGGCAGAAGCCGCGTAGCTCACGTGTAGCCATGGCCGACTGGTGACGCGCGCTCCGCAAGCTCCGCACGCCGATGCCCTGAAACGAAATAAGTACGAAGGGGAGTGTAATTGAGTGATAGTGTGAAACTTGAACGATTAGGTTTGATAACGGCCCGGAAAGGTACGCACACATGTCCACTAGGACCAGCCAATTAGCAAAGTACGGGTAAGGTGTAATGATTATTCGAGCAAGCATGTAAAAGTATATCCGGAAGTCAAAATGAACTGAACAGAAGGGGCTATCTATAAACAGGCATTTTATATAAGTAAGCTAAGCAGTTCTTCTTATCTTTTCTTTGCTAGTAGGACTAGGTTATTTTATAGTAGCGAGACAGGCAAACGTACCAAACAGATCCGTCGCTAAGACCCCTTCTCAATTCACTGTGTAACCAAATCCCTCACTACAATAGATTTGATGCCGAGGTCTTAGGACTCCCCATTAGGATTCTCCTCCGAGTACTCAGGATGCTCCTCGTCCGATGAGTCGGCCTCGTTGAGTAGATCCCAAAACTCCTGCTCCGCTGGGTCAAGCTGCTGGTAGATCTCCCATATCTGCCGCGCATAGTCAACACGGCGCATTTGGTGAGAGCTCTGGGTCCAGAGTAGCTCTAGGATGTGGAGTAAGCCCCGGAGGTGGGCGGAGCGGACCTGGTGGCAAATATGATGCTTACGGGTGCACCCGGTGCACTGTAAGTACGGAGTATTGAGATTTCGCTCGACACCACAGTAGCTGAAGCTACAAATCTCAGCCGGGCGTTGTCCACTGGCAATCCATGTAAGACATTCTAAGCAAGTGACCATTTCTCTAGGCGGAATAAGAGATGGGGGAGCGTGCGATATATCATCATCGCTGTGAGGGTCAACAGTATGGGCTCCCTGTAGATTGCCAGTGGTGGAGGGGCCCTCAGGCTGGGAGCCAGAAGGGGTAGACGGGGCTTGGGAAGCCATATTCTTGGGAACTAGGCTAGAGATTCAGAGTTAGTAAGGGCTAAGGTAGTCGTGACCTACTGGCTTACTGCGGTTTATGTGGCTCGTTTCGACCGCATTAAAGAACGGATTTGTGGGAATATCTTGAGGGAAGGGCGGCGGGGGAGATTACTGCCTCGTTTTGTATCGGAACTGGAAATTGCTGGAGTCTCCCCTATATAAAAATCTTAGTAAGTCCTTTTCGTAGATAGCTTCATCATATCTCAGTCAGGTAATATAATCTTCTTCTCTGTATACGATACGTCATCGTCGGATTTCTTAAATACTAGAAACAATATAAAACACCTCAGATAGCTTGATAATTAACACTATATATAAGCATATTATAAAGGTGAATCTACCTTAGAGAATTTACGACTCCTCTTAGGTGAACGGCCCCGGAGGATTGTATCAGACGAACCGTCTTCCGCGCGAGTCAGTTGGTCAGCATTTGTATCCTCGTTGATATGTTCGTCGCAGAGTTCAGATCCTATTGGTTGGCGAACCTCGCCAGAGAGACTAGTCTGGACATCGTCATCTTGTGGCTGTGAATCAGAGCTCGAGGCTAGCGTGCGAGGTCTCTTTGTTGGAGTTGCTGGGTTGGCGCGACTGTTCCATCTGTCTGCTTGTTTCTGCTTTCCCACCGACGAGGTAGGAGTCACTGGAGCTGTCGTAATAGAACTGAGGTTTGGAATAAAATAAACATCATCCACGCCAATTGCAAGCCGAGGCGTGTTAGTAGTGATACCGAAAATTCTCCCCGTGATAAATATACGGCACTGTCTAGAAAGAACTGGAAATTTTGTCCAACGGTTTCCGTTCCTGAAGTAAATAGAAACTGTAAATGTCACCGACGCCTTGTTGGACGGGTCGTAGACATTAGTCTCGAGGTCGTAATGCAACAGAGTAGATCCGTTGTTTAATTGTCCACCTCCACTTCGGACTATTCCCAGTAAGCTAACTGAAGGGAGAGCGGCCTCCGGGCAGTGTATATTGTATGTATGAGAATCGGAATGATCGCCCGGGTGACTAAGGAAGCCTTTAGCGGTGAGGAAATAAGAGTGGCTTTGTGATATGTATCTTACCAGTCAACTTCATGGGCGTGTAAAATTAGATGTAGAGCACCATTTGGATCGACAGAAGTTAAGAATGGGCCCCAAGCATAGATGAATTTGTTGGGTTCGTAGGATTGAGGGTTACCCGGCGAGGCAAAGAAATGTATAGTAGTCGGAAGCTCATTCAATTCAACATCGTCCGAGTAGAGATTCGTTTGAAAAGGAAGATGTAAAGACGCTTCGATTTGTAGAGCAAGTCCCTGCTCTGGTCGAAGTGGGTCAGGTCCGACGCTGTCTATGAAGTCTCTCAAGTGAAGAATAGCTGGGGAATTAATCTGAGATGGCATAAGGACGATGAATTAAATGCAGACGGTGTCAGCGAAAGGTAAACGTTTACGGGCAATGCGGATGTTCAATGCGAGATGTTCGTAGATAGAGGAAATATACGTGTCGAGAGTATCACTAGCGCATAGGACATCAATTTAATACAAGTTTCTGGACGAGAGGAAAGACTATAATATTTTAGTATTATCTTCTCGCCACAAGAGTTTAATCATATATACTAGGCGAGGAAAGCATGTGAAGAAGAAGCGCAGCGACTGTTGTCATAGTACGAGTGAGAAGGCGAGAAAGGTCGTGGCGATATTTAGTAGTAAGCTTCAAGTTATACTTATTTAGGTAGAAATGCACGAGTGGTAAACTTTACCCGACGAAAATGGTTTTAAGACGTGTACGTGGAAGGGAGTCATGATGTCGACTGTGTTGGGTTAATAAAGTTAACCAATACAAAACCACACGGACAAGAAGTCCTTGTGTCATATAATGAATCGCTAGTTAAGGACGTAGATAGTGAAGCTAGCTTCTTTCCTTCAAGAGGCAATAATATACGACGTCGGTTATAGCGGGATTAGCGACAGCCATGGCTAGACAGCTCGTAGCGTGGTTAAGTTTACGGAAGACAACAAGCCGAATCCGATAGGAGCGATTTAGGTAATAAAATATGAGATTCTAACTACCTAAGTCCGTGCATAACCCTAAAAATAACCTGGCCTAAGCAGTAGTCCGAAGTATGTAAGTGATCGGAACTTGCAGACAAAACCTAGAATCTAATAAAGTTAAAGCACGCAGGCCAATCATCATGAATTTTGACAAGTTTCGTCATAACTTTGTAAAGTAGTGATTAGATGAGCATGGATACAGAATATATGAAATTTAGAGAGTGCCGTTATATATCAGAAGTTTCCTGCCAAGCAGTAATTGTCTCTTTTTCGCGTTCTTGAAGTCTTTTCATTTCAGTGAGCAGTCGAGGATCGGGTCCGAATTGGAGGTCATGTATATCGAGTTTCTGCAGGAGATGAAGTCCGCTAAGCGATCGAAGTCTAGACAGTTGGACATAGATAGAGCAATATTTCCTGTGAGCATCCCAGCCCCGTCTAGTGGGATCATTCTTGAGGTCAAGGATGGCTTTGGTGAGGGCTGAGCCTTGAACTTTGTAGTCGGTGAGGGAGAAAGCTGGGCACATTGGGATCTGTTTCCTCCGTACAGAAAAGCCTTTCAAGGAGATGGATCGTTCCAATGGGAAGACAGGCATTACGGAAAGCTCAAGGTTGTCGAATTCGGCGGATTGCGGTCGGTTCAGTTTCAACAAAAGACATGCAGGCGGCTTAGTGCAAAACAAGTATAGATTGTCGATTTCAAATAATTGGGCTATTTAGGAATCTTAGGTCGGCGCTAAATTTTTTCGGGAGAAAGACAACTTGCCTGTTGGGTCCAGAACTACACCCACCGCCGTCCCGATCGCTCCATTCACTTGGCCAACACTGGAACAAATATTGGTTAGGACCACGGCTGGCATGTCTCGGGTATAAAGAAAGAGACCAGGGAATGGGATCTTTGTCCCTTGGTCAGGCTGCTGGAGTAGGTCTTCGGCTCGTAGCCGCAGTTTCGTTGAGCTTGTAGTTTTGATACGGGTGTGGCCGGCCGGAAAGACGCAAATGGTCTGAGATCTGGTTATTGCAAAATGCTCTATTTGAGTCCGATTTATCTGATGTCGAACGGAGTTTAGCTTTGTTATGGCGGTGACACTTTCCATCCCAGGTTCTAGAAGTGAACTGATGGCTTTCGTGTTCAGCAGATCTACGTCGCGTTGAGTCAGACCTGCTCGCCGCGCTCGCGTGAGAAGACCATAAAATGAAGGATCTTCCGATTGTCTCATCTGCTCGTCCAAGATGATGACTTGTTTAAATTGATGCCAGATCATTTGGCCATTTGCATCCTCATCGTTTCCCTCTCTTGGCTCCTTCCACAGAGCGGGGCCTCGCACCGGTGGGAATTGGAAGAAGTCTCCCATGAGAATAACCACGGGTAGTCCCCCAAAGAGGTCAGGGGAGGATCTGTCAAGTGATCGAGCAATCATACAATGGTTATTAACCACACTGAGCATAGTCAAGTCCAACATGCTCATTTCGTCGATGAACATGACGGTCTTATGTGCCCAAAGTCTTCTGACACGGGAGCCCATTGCACCCTTTTGCAGGCGATTGATAGAGATACCCAGGCATGTATGATACGTGTTTCCGCCGATCGTATCCGCAGCCGCACCAGTCGGGGCCATCAGCATAATCTCATCTTTGCGTCCGAGAAGATCCATAGCGGCGACAATGGCCCTGGGAATTTGGGACTTCCCTGTACCGCCTTCTCCCGTGATGCAGAGTAGGAGTTGCTTCCGCCGAGAAGAGTCATATGGATGATCCGCCCAAGCCAAAGCTTCGGATAATATCTTTATGACGATGAATTGTTGCTTCTTGTTTAGCGGAATATCTTGGCCAACTAATGATGCTAGAGAGGCGGCTGTTGGATTCTCACCAAGCTGATATCGGCGATCCTGGAGAGTGTGGAATACGCCTGAGTCTACTAGCATAGGTTGTAGGAGGCCATTTCCAATATCTTGATTGAAATCATCTAGCTGGAAGGACAAGTTCAGTTCTTCAGTCGTGGAAGGATCGTCTTTTGTCCTCGCAAGGCATTTGAGACGGCGTTCCCAGTTTTGTAGCACGGAAGGTGGAAGAAATCTGATACCCAAGGTATTATTGACAGAGGAGGTGGAAATAGCAAGTTGGCGCGGGTTGATGTGTGGCATATTTCGTCCTAGTGTAGTTCCTCGGAGTAATGCAGGGATCCGGTGCGCGGTGATGGTCAACTCTCGGCTCCAGGCTTGTCTGACGGTGTGGTAGGCGGCGATCAGAGTCTCCGCGGTAAAACTCTCACTCTGACCCTGGAAGTCCTCATCATCCTCATCACTCTCGGAATTAAAACTTCCTTGCTCGAGATCAGCGGTATATCGGTCGAAAAATTCGTCCTCCTGATGAGCCGATGCACGCAACCTCGCGTCTGCTTGGCAGTCTTCCTTAGACTTTCGAAGAAGCTCAATATTCGCAGCGAATTCTCGATTATGAGGTGCGAGGGTTGGCTCTATAATGGCCCACACAGTGGAGTATATATTTTCTTGCGTGGTAAACTGGCTCAGGATCGCTGATAAATCTTGCCATGGAACAAATAGGCCCAACATAATCTCGGCGACATCATTCAGAATGGCTTCCGTTGCGGGGTGCCCTCCAGAAATGGAATCTTCCGCTGCTTGGAACTGAGTTAGCAGTCCCTTAAGAGTAACAGTAGCCACCTGAGCAGGTTTTTGAGCAAGTCGCTGTGCGTCTGTGGTGTACCTGGGATGCACAGGGTCGAAATCGATGTCGGTGGCGGTCGCTCCTTGTTTATCTCTCATTCGCACTAGCATACAATACTCAAATAACGTGAGAGAGGCCAGATGTCTTCCTCGCCATTTATAATTGTCGAATAAGCTCACAGGAGCAGTGTCGCCAGCTGTATACGTGCAGGCTTCCTCTGGTAAAGTACTAGATCCTCTTTGAAACTGCAGTTCTTGTGGCTGAGTCATAGCGCGTATATACTGT
>ERZ1673737.2593-NODE-2593-length-14891-cov-4.127325_pt1 | contig 14891 bp, 9 predicted proteins | sample MGYA00580211_ERZ1673737 | MGnify/ENA primary metagenome ERZ1673737 (study PRJEB41218, sample SAMN15661789) | gut metagenome | host: Homo sapiens | place: Canada: London | collected 2015-08-20/2019-03-30 | study: EMG produced TPA metagenomics assembly of... | reverse complement strand
AGAAGCATTATTATGAAATGCAATAGAAAATATCTCACGCTGCAAGAGTTGGTTCATGTTCTAGATGAGGTATGTGCTAGTGTAGATGCAGTATACTCCGCTGTATCCCTCTCAAAGCTTCGACTCAACCTTCTTAGCCCCCCTCACCGGCGCAGGAACCCTATCCAGCCACTCCTTATCAACAGTAACCTTCTCAAGCCTAGACTTCTTCCCCCAAACAGCCCGGAACCCTTCCTCCTCATCCCTCCACCGTCCCAACTCAGGCGCCAGCCAAGCAACAGCGGCATCAGCACACTCATCCACAGCCTCCTGAGCAAGCAAATGCCCGAATTCCTCGAGGAAAACATCCCTCACCCGTCCCGCCGCAACACCCCCGCTCCCCCCCAGCCCAGTTCCCGTATTCGCAAGCTTATCCGCGCGCATAGGCGGCAGACACATATCTGACTTCCCAGCAAAGATGTAAAGCACACTCGGACGCAAATGCGGGAGCTGCGCGAATATACGCGCTGGCTCCGGTCTGTAGAATGGGTATGTGTCTGGATGGTCGGCGTCTAGGTCTGGGTGTGTGACGCGGTTGACGGGGTCGGGACTGCCGGGGATGTGGGTATAGTTTGGACGGGAGAAAGTGAAGACTTCTTGATGCAGGGTTGTGCGGAGGGTCACTGGGGGATTGGCTTTGTCTGCTGTTGGTGGGAGCGGGTGGATTGCGGTTGGGAGGTCGCGGAGACCGTGTTCGACCCAACGCGCGAGCACACGTGGGTTCCAGGTTTTGTAGAAGGGGCTTCGTTGGAAGCTTTCTAGTGCTGCTTGGCGGGAGGGCCAGATGTCGCGCCGATGTGTGGATAGTTGGGTTGTTTTGGCGATTTCGCGCTTGTTCTTTAGGAGGCTTAGGCTGTCTAGTTGGGTTGTTTGGCGTTGGATCACTGGATCTAGGAGGACTAGGGTGTGGATGAGACGGGGGTGCATGAGGCATAGTTGGGTGCTGGGGGCTTGTTAGTTATGTGTAGAGCTTGGTTTGTATGTTGGGTTGGACTTACAGATGGGCGCCGCCCATGCTGTGTCCGAAGCCGACGAAGGGCCGGGGCATCTCTGCCCGCTTGACATTGACCAGGTGGAGGAGATCGCGCGGGTGATCGAACCAGCTAGCTGTGGCATAGTTAGTACGAATGCATTCGTTCCATGGAGTCAAGTCACATACGATCATTTCCCAGCGAGTTTTCATTGATCACACTGCTCTCGCCTTCTTGCGCGACATCAGCCATCCAGATACTGCGAATGCGGAAACCATTCTGCTTAGATTGCGCGTGGATTTCCTCCCAGAGTGGCTCATACAGCTCCTGAGAGAGGTGTTAGGACATCGTCATTTGCGCATGGTATCACAATGCGACTCGCAGCTCCGGGAGCGGGTCGGAGCTGGACCTCGGCAATTTGTTACACACCTTGGGGAAGCCATTGGCGTGCGCAGCGAGGATAGTCACGTCGCCTGGTTGCGGTTTGGGATTGTCGAGAGGGATGTATTGTTTCACGGCTAGTTGCAGGGGCTCTTCCTGTTCGTTGGCTGTTGCGCCAGGGTATTCCCTGATGTGCTGGCTTGGTACGACATGTTCGACGATGCGGAAGGGGGAGGACATGGTGGGCAGTGTACAAGAATAAAAAGAGAGACGGAGGAATGTATACTCCCTGATTTCGTGGTGCCCAGAAGTATGGGGATTTGGTCCAATAAATTTCCGAGAGAGACCGCGGTCTTTTGCGGGGAGCCGAGGATCTTGGGAGTTTGCGCTGTCCAACTGCCGATTGTCCACATTGGAGAACTTCAGTAATCATCTTTCAATACAGACCTACATTTGTATTTGTATTTGCTGCAGTGGATGCATTGTCCTTCTTTATTGATTGAGTTTTAATTCTAATTTTTTTCTCTCTCAAAAAAGCCCGTGGTATCGAAGTATCGGAGACATCTACATCGACTACTTTGGCAGTACAAGTGGAAATATGATCAGTTATGAAAAGCCATTACTTATTCGCGCTGCGCTAATTCATCTAAACCTGAAAACAGATACTGCCACTGTTCTTGCGAAGCAAAAGACGCAAGAATCTATATACTACTCTGCGCTGAGAGCGAGACATGCATCCACAGCGAGACCAACCCTGTCAATAGTTAGCTGAGGTTCAATAGACTGTTCATAGGTTGAACATAGAGCACTAACCTGCCCTCTTTAATCTTAACGACATCATCAATGACGTCCTTGTCCAGATTGGGAAACATGTTTGACAGCGTCTCGACAACATTATTATGTTCTTTGCGTTGGATGCGGCGCGCCTCGGCATCTTCAGCGCTAGCCTGGCGGGCCGCCGCGTCCTGGGCATCGAGCACACGGGTCAAGTTCTTTTTGGCGGAGGCTCCGCTGCCATGGCGGATAGGGCCGGAGCGCTCATCGCCAGAGCGACGTCTTTCCTCGCTACTTGCACGCGGGGGTTGGTAGACGTTCGGGGTGAGGCGGGCTGGAGAGACGCCAGGTTGAGGTGTGGGGACGGGTTGGGGGCGGTCTTGGGAAGCTGAAGAACCAGCGTCACCATCGTCGGAGAAGATGCGACCAATAGTGGAGAGAGGCTTTTGGATGGTGCGAAGTAATCCTGCGACGGGGGCGGCGGCATCGTCGTCGCTGGACTGGGGTACTTCTTTGCGGCTTGGGCCGGCTTGTGGTTGGGAGGGGGCGGGTTGGGTAGTTGGTTTTTCTTGGAAGGTTTCCGATTCACGATTCTGTTCTGCGATGGCAGAAACAGCAGCCTCGACGTTGGACTCGAATTCTTCGTCGCTGACGGTTAGACTGGTGCGGTCGAGGGTCTCGATGAATTGGATGGCTCCAGACTAGAATAGGTCAGCTTGATAGGCCGTATAAAACTGACCAATGTGGTCTATATCGGATGAAAACATACCAAAGACGACAGGTAGTATCCTGCTTCCCCGCCGAGTTTGTCTTGGTTGCGGAATCGTAGAATGTATTGAATGTTGGAGACAAGATGATCTGGGTTTGCATGCAAAACAACATAGATTAGGAGAGGGATGAAGGAGTCCGCGGACGTATCGGCCTTTTTGGTATTCTTCAAAAGACCAAAGATAACCTTGCAGCAATTGAGGATGCAGATCACCTTATCTCGTGGAGCCCGGTAGCCATTAATTTTGGATAATTCTATAGAGCAAGTCAGACTAGTCAGAAGATGTCAAGATGTGTGCATACCTTGCTGCGCTAAATTCAAGAACCGACGTCCACCGCCGCTCACCGGTGGAATATCGAGATGTGCTTCATTGACCCAGCCATAGATGCGAATCTTCTGAGCCAGGATGTCGTCTCGTTCAATATCCTCTTGGTGCTGACCTCGTCGCCAAGGCCCATGAAGCCTCTCGAGCTCTCTCCGTCGGCTCCGACTTGCACTCCTGGGTATTGTTGGAGGAGCCGGGATGGCCGGTGCGAAAGTCTGGGAGTACAAGCGGTTCATGACAAGCTTCTCCATGCCTTCTTTGGCATTATCGAATTCGCTATCTGAAACATCGCGCCAGATTTCGCATACCGCCATTTTATTCGTAATAAACGTCAGGAAATCACTGATAATTTTGACTTGTTCATGGACCATCCATTGCTTCTTTCCAAACTCCATAAGAAATGAGCGCAAGAACTTAGCCACCGGGTCTGCAGTACGGTGGCGCAGTTGTTCGAGGAAGCGGTGGAAGTCAAAGGGCTGGTCTGATTCGGGTTCTGGCATTGGTGGAACCGTTGAGGTAGACGACCGCCGGGTTGACATCGACTCATCATGGGCAACAGACTTGTGGGGTATTTTGGGTAATGTCTGACTCTCTGGCGATGTGCCTACCGGAGAAGCTGGAGATTCAGCCGGAGGCGCAGGATCAAGACTCGACTTGCGCGGCGGGAAATAGTTGGGACCGCGGAACTGATCAGCAAGCTCGAGTCGGGGAGACATGATTTCTTGTTGGTCGGTGCTCCGCGCGGGGTCCTGGAATTGTCCCATGATGCTTTGAATCTCTGGCTGAGAATCATTATCTTCTCGAGCTTCTTCGCTTTGAGCAGCTCGCTTTGTCTCTGTGTCATTCTGGCTGGGCACGTCTGGGAGCTCTTTCTCGGGGTTGGTGGAGTTTGTATCAATAGGTGGGACTGTTCGCGCGGGGGCCGTGGAGGTTGAGTTGAGGTAGACATCGTCTTTTTCGGGAGGAGTAGGAGGAGGAGGAGCATTTGCGCTGGGTGACTGGTCTGGTATGGTATTTCCTGAGACTGACAGGCTTTCCATCTGCCCCGCAAGTGGCTCTTGATCAAGTAGTGATGCGGGTTGGGGAGCTATTGTCGAGGGTTTCAAAGCGGGATCCGAGGCAGCAACCGACTCCAGTGGCTCTTTCACCTCTTCTTGGCCCATCTCGCCGGTTTGGTTGTTATCTGGTTTCGAGGTTTCCTTCTGTGTTTGAGTGGAGAGATCGGTTGGAGTAGCGGCTACGGACGTCTCAGCATCTTCATTATGGAGGTCCCTCGTCTCAGGAGCCTGAGACGTCGAGGGTTCTGAGGCCGGCATCTGTGGTCTTCATGTGCGCCAGGGCAAAAAAGGGGGATGTTTCAGGGGCTCTTAGAGACCACGAACATGTGCTATCATGAGGCTCATGTTGATGCGCGGATCATCGTTCAACCGATTTGCGCCTCAGATGTCAGGTGTCAACTCTACGCGTCGATAACTTATGTAGTAGGTAGCAATTGTAGGTTTCTTTTCGAAGTACACAGCTCAAGGCAATGCGCTTCATCCTGTATATCGCCTAAACAAACAAGTTATATGCGATTTAGAGGAGCCCCAGGGGTCTATAAATATGACTAAGCGGCCAGAGGCAACATTCAAGCCATAAAAAGCTGCCCATCTCCAACCCCAAACAACAAAACTCCCTCGCCCTGTCACCATCATGTGTGGGATTTTCTTCTCATTGAGTTCATCAAGCTTGACACCATCAACACAGGAGACTTGCAATCTGCTTAAACTTCGAGGGCCAGACAGCTGCAAAACTCACACGTTGCAAAAAGATATCAAGGGACAGGATGGGTCAACTTCACCTCTGTCCTATTATCTCACCTTCACGTCGACAGTCCTTTCATTGAGAGGTGACCATGTGTACACCCAGCCACTTGTAGACCCCACAACCCAGTCTGTGCTCTGCTGGAACGGAGAAGCCTGGAAGATCGGCGGGGAGCGCGTCCAGGGCAACGATACTGAGGATGTGTTCGACTTATTCCTGCAAGCTGTCCAGTGTGAAACTAACGATGCTGTTGAAAGATTGGCTAAAGCTATTGAGAGTCTCTCTGGGCCATTCGCCTTCGTGTTCTATGATGCGGTTCACTCAAGAGTCTTCTACAGCAGAGATTGCCTTGGGAGAAGATCTCTCCTGGAAGGATTCGATGAGAATGGCAACCTGAAGATTTGCAGCATTTGCGATAGCTCATCGATTTCTTGCTTCAGGGAGGTCGGCACAGAGGGCGTTTATACGATTGATCTTGAACGTCCTCAGGATCCTACGGTTTCTCCCAGAGAATTATGCCAGATCCAGACCTTGCCGTGGAGCTCGGATCCTTCACCACCGACAGGTCATATTGTACGTCTTCATCCTTGGGCCAAAGGAACAATGACTGACATCCTATAGAGAAAACCAATTCCTTCAATGAACACATCATTACCAACAGAGCAGCCCCCTGCACTGACCACAGACTCTCCATTTGTCAAGGAGCTTGAGTCAATGCTGCGACAGTCACTAGAATTGAGGATACAGAACGTACCAGAGCCACCAAACTACCTTCCAGGCAAGACAGCAAAAACTGCAGTTCTCTTCTCCGGTGGCCTAGACTGCACACTCCTTGCAAGACTCTCTCACGACATCATTTCTCTCGAAGAACCAATTGACCTCCTGAATGTGGCCTTTGAAAACCCAAGGGTAGCTGCTGCTGCAAAAGCCAACCAACAAAACTCATCATCTCCATCACTCTCAATCTACGAAAATTGTCCAGACCGAATGACTGGCCGTTCCGCACATAGCGAACTACAAAAAACATGCCCAGAGCGTACCTGGCGATTCATCGCCATCGACATCCCCTATTCTGAAACTCTCGCACACCGCGAGCAGGTAAAACGTCTAATGAGACCACACAACACCGAAATGGATCAATCCATCGCATGCGCCTTATACTTCGCATCTCGCGGACAAGGGACAATCCAAAGCAGCTCAACTGATCCACATTCACACCCACCATCTTACACAACGTCCGCCCGTGTTCTCCTTTCGGGCCTAGGTGCAGACGAGCTCTTCGCCGGCTACGGCCGCCACGGTGTTGCTTTCAACCGCGGCGGATTCCAAGACCTCATCTCCGAGATCAACCTCGACGTCAGCCGTCTTGGCTCGCGGAATCTTGGTCGGGATGACCGCGTCCTCTCTCACTGGGGCCGGGAGACTCGATTCCCGTACCTAGACGAAGAGTTCGTGGCTTGGGTGTCGCGGGCGCCGGTGTGGGTGAAATGCGGTTTTGGGCTTCCTGAGGCAGAAGCTACGGCTGATATCGATTCTGAGAAACTGGCGTTGCGGCTTGTTGCCCTTCGGCTGGGCTTGTCGAAAGTTTCTCGTGAGAAGAAGAGGGCCATTCAGTTTGGGGCGAGGACTGCGAAGATGGAGACGGGCAGGTCGAAGGGGACGGATGCTTTGAGCTGATTTGGACTTGCCATGGCCATCCTCTCCCTCCGCCACCCTCTCACTCCCTCTTACCCTTCCACCTCCCTAGCTATATCCTATAAAACCGCTTCCTTTCTGTTTCCTCTATCCTCCCACTCTTCTCCCTGTCTCCCCTCTCCCTCTATCTTCTTCCTTTCTGTGACCCTCAACGTCCATGAACCACCAGTGATGATGACACAAACATAGAAATAGATACTTCCGAAACGAACCCATCAACCCCACCCGCAACACTCCAATCCAAAAGAAGTCCGCAAAAGCCCACATCCCCATCTCACAAACCACAAAACATGCCATATCAGAAACACAAACGCCTCATGTCCCCCTCTTTCTGCTCTCTCTGTCCCCTTTCGTTCAGTCATAGAGCAACAGCCGTCTTCGGACAGCGCGGGGCTCATGCTGAAAGGAATCGGGCAGGGTACGGTAGAGAGAGGTATGAGTGTGCTGTATGTGTTCTGCTGTGGTAGCTTCGTGGATCTTGTGAGGAGGGTTCTTTGTGGATGTGGATGGATGGTTTGGAGACGTTGTGGACTGGGGAAGATGGGGGAGTTAATGAGGTCTATAAAGGCAAGTCTGAGCTGGGTTTGGTCTATGCACCGCTATACACATACTCATACACCTGCTTTGATAGATTGGGGCATACTGTGACACTGTGTCGCATGTCTGAAGGAGGTACCCTCGTCCAAGTAGGTTTCGGTCAAGTGTAGGATACTAATTCCGAGCTCGGTTCGTAGGTCTGTACTACTTAGTACTTGGAAGCCACCTATTATCTCAGGTAATGTCACGCTTAGTCTTTTGTCATGTAATCCTGACATTCGCATTACCCACAATGAGCTGTTCGTCCATCACATGCACAGTGAAGAGACCATCGTGGTCATCCCGGAGCCCCTGGGACACAAAGCAGTGAAACAGGGTAGCTCGACGCCTGTCCCAGGTGGCTTCAGTACTTGGCTTGCATGGGAGATCGTTGCCGAGGTTCAGCTTAATGATACTACTATGCCTCTACATTCTACACTCTGGATTCCACCTAGCGAGAAATCCATGCAGCTTTCTAAAGGATATTTCGTATATAATCTTCCTCCTTGGTCTATCTAGTCCCAGGGTTGCAAGCAATACAATTAACAATATAAATTCGGGAACATTCCCATTTCGAAGTCAGCCAGCCACAAGGCACTTGGTGCACATAAAATATCGGCTTGCATTTTGCTCATGATCCGCTCACTTTCATCATCTAAGTGCCCTGGTTCGCTCACTAAGTCTGAGCTAAGCCTAGGGTGAGCGGCCCGAGTAAACTCGTAGCAACTAAACGCGCCACAATAGAGCTTGCTAAAGCCTACCGGGGTTAGTTCTAGTTCTCTATGGGGCGGGCCACTACAGCCTTCTATTGGATGTCAAACGAGTGTAGGCGAAGGCTGCGGCTGACGAGAAGGCCAAGGCACGAGAGAGGGGAAGAAAGGATCTTGCCAGGTTGTTACGGTTATCTTTTGGCTTGCTCGGTTTGCATGAAAGATCCCACCAGATTCTACGGCAAATTATGGTACTTTAACAATGACTCTTTTATCATTACTAGTCAATACAATACAGTCCTGCAAGGATTAGAGAGGACGAGTCTGAATTAGTTTCCATCAAAGTTCCTAGGTAGCGACATACCGCTAATACTGGTTAATGTCCACCAAGGAAAATAGAAGAAGGCATTGTGGGTAGTTCTGGGAGTCATTCGTAAGCGACTTGAAAAGAATCACGAACATTGTAGGGCAATGTCAAGTGTGTAAGTTTATCCACTCTGAATCAAAAGCCTGACAGGAATCTAGTTTTTGAGTCAACATTAGTTATGTCTGGCTGGGGATATAACGGAGAACACGACATCTCTCCGCGAACCGCAACAGAATTCACAGTAATAAATAGTACGAAGGGTCCCGGGCTCAGGTCTTTGTTCATGACTCTTTGGTTTGATATCCACTCTATTACTGACTCTTGATGTGAGAAAGGACCTTGAATTCAGGTTTATCAGGAGCAAAAAGCAACAGGGTCATTCCGAAGAATGAGTTCGTCGTCCCTTTCTGGATTCCAAACACGATCTCTTTCTCTTCGCCCGTCTGAACAACAGAGATGTCTTGGAAAATACACGAAGAGACTTGAAGGGAGGCCTTCTTCTCGAGGAAGACCTTGCTCATGGCCGAACTGGTGGATAGAGCGGGAGGACTAGGACTACATAGCGAATTGCCCAGATGTGGTGGGTTGGGTCTATCTGGCTCGGCTCTTGTTGACTTTGGAAGGACTTTCAGCGTTCGATCTAGCAAAATTCCTCAGCCCTCCAGCTAGACCGTTCTTCACCAAGCGAACAGGTCAAAGTCATGCAAGAGCCCTTCACCAGGACTTTCGATGTTGCCGTAATCAGGCCCACTTCGCAGCAAGTCGCAAAGGAACACTCATTCCCGAGCCGATACAGCATGCAACGCACAGAGCACTTCTTGCCCACGACCATCTTGGGTGGAGGATTCCTTACTTACTTTGTCGAGCTAATGAAGACTCCTTAACTTGCATTATTCAGATTCAAGGTCGCGAGTATGAAACTCCTAGCTCAGCTCGTTCCTGGTCATCACTCGTGACCGATAACACCCATCTCAACATGGACTCCGCAGAAGGCAAACATACATATTAGATCTAATGGAAGGACGTTTACGAAGGACTGAAGATACCAGAAAGTCTAAAAATAGAGCAGAGAATTGATTGAATCAAAAGCAAATACCATATTAAGATAGCCACGAGTCAATCCCAGCACCACAGGTGAGGGAGACAATCAGAACCGGCCAGAACAAGAAACCAAGAGCGGTTTAAAAATAATAATAGCAAAAGACAGTCAGACTGAATAAGAAAGGGAAAACACGATAGATGTGTATGATCAAACGTCTCAAACTTTTATAGAGATCCAGATGGAAGCAAACTGGTATCTCGGTGAGACGTCGAGGCTAGGCTTAACCCATCACCCGCGCCCACCACAGAACCCTAAACGGGTCGGCATGAACCAAAGCCGAAAAGACAGGAAACAGGGAAACATATTACGGAAAGGAGAGCAAGCATCATGATCACTGGAAGGTGTTTTGGATTTGGAGTTGAGCCTTGAGTTTGGCAATCTCATCGTCACGAGCGGCAATGATGTCCTCGAGCTCCTCGATGCGGCGCTCGGAAACGGCCTGGCGCTCCATCTTCTTGGCACGAGACTTGCGAGCGGCCTCGGTGTTACGGGCACGCTTGGCAGCGACGGGGTCGCTGGGGTCGAACTCAACGGGAGTGAGGTTCTTGCGCGAGCGGGCGCAGACTCCAGCGATGCTCGAGTGCTTGACACCGCCAGAGGCAGGGACAGGCGACGACCGAGTGGGAGAAGAGCGCTTGAGGGCAGGCGAGGCAGGAGACGAAGGAGCAACAGACACGCGTAGAGAGGGCTTCTTGGGCTGCTCGGCAGCAAGAACGGCTGCGACGTCAAGGGAGGCAACGTCGAAGGCGTTCATGTGTTCCGAGCCGTCAAAGAGAGACGGCCATTCCTCGTGGCCTACCAGGTCCATGTCGGTGAACATGGGCGAGGTGTTCTGGGAGAAATTGCCGGGCGACTCGAATGAGGGGGTGCTCAGGTCGGTGAATGTGCCAGAGGGGGGAACGGAGCTGTCCATCATGAGGTCCTTGGGAGAGATGGTACCAGGAGGACCAGAGAACAGCTCGTCATCGCCCATATGAATAGAGTCAAAAGCGAGAGGAGAATCCATGCCGTTGAAACCGGCAGAGGGAAGACCGAAAAGGTCGTCGGCTTGGGTAGAGTTAGCGATAAAGTCGCTTGAATAAGGTGAGACGTATGGTAAATTACCTTCCAGGAAGTTGGGAGTAGACATGACGCGACGATATGTTTGAGTGTTTTGTTGTTGGTTCGAGGCCTGACCGTTGAAAAGCGGTATCGGCGGACGGTTGGTGTGTGGAGAACTGGAAGGCACAGAAGCCGCGTGATGACGGGTGTGCTTGAACGTAGGGTGGGACCAATAAGAGGGGGACCGGGCAAGCTGGGTCACTCTGGGGTCTGGAACAGGAGAGCCAGAGAGCTGCTGCTGAAGGTGTCGGTGCAACTGCAGATTGAAGGAGTTTCGTCGAGAATTATTCTGCGCCAGGAATGGCTGGAGAGCAGACGGTCTAAGGGTTGTGTTCACGGTCGGAGCACGCGAGTCTCTGCGAGGCTGCGGTCTGGGAGCGGAAGGATAGAGCACAAAGTCCTCTCGGGAACTGTTGTCGTTGTTGCTGTTGTTGTTCTGATTGGAAGCCAAGGGCTGGGTGTGCGGGGGCGAAGGAAGCCATGGTTGCTGTTGGTAATCCGTGGTGAACGACGAAGAGTCGAACGGGGAAAGGTTGTTGTGGGAAGAACTTGAGCTACGCGAAGCGATGCTGAAGTTCAGAGGTCCTGGGACAGGAGACTCTGAAGGGGGAATAGTTGAGGAAGAAGGTTGGGTTCCGGTTGGAAAAATGATGTCGTTCTCTGTTGAGAAAGACTGGCTAGTGCGAGACGGGGAGCTTAGAAGACACCCATTGTGGCTGTATGTATTTTGAGTGTAGTTGTGGTCAGGTAGCAATTTGGCGGTTGAGATGTAAATGTGGGATGAAATAAAAGGGTGAAACAGGTATGAGAAAGAAAGAAAAAAAATCAGGCACTCGCGGGGACTCAGGCACTACTTAAGCGTTTCGGGCTCAGTGTGCGGTGCTGACCAATCGGGGCCTTGAGCCGCACGGGGCTGAGTGCTGGGCAGGTCACGGGGTGTGAGTCACAGGCATATACGTGATGCTGATTGGCCCACTGGCGAAGATTTCCCAGGCATCCATCCTGGATACATCTGGAATACCTGCGCGTCCTGCATTTCTTACATGCAGTAAAGGTATCTTCCAGGTACCGACTCCACTCGTTCAACCCTATAATCTCTTTTCCATGGATGTTTGATCTAGTATATATTCAAAACAGTCTACATTTAACTAGACATTGTCGCATCGTTACTCCTCTATATCATGTGCGCTTACTTGGAGAATCAGGGAAGCCTACCGGGCTTACCCTCGTGTATCGGGAATTACGGCTCTTCAGATAGTGCAGGCTCCACCGATCTTTTCCCAATTTTGTCCCCGCGGTGGGCTGTGTCCATGGCCCGTGTCCTATGAAGAGTCCGCTTTTCTCTTAGCCTTGCCGAAGGGCGTAAAATTGACTTTTGACATTCTCCTTCGGATCCGGAGTTGATGTTATTAACTCCGGTTCTACAGCGATTTTGAAAAGTTGCTACGCGCATGTGCGGGGGGAACCTCGGTGGCTTTAAATGGCATGAGCAATTTCATGTTTCCAAGAAATATGGGCTACGGTTGCTACTACAGGACTCGTTCCTGGAGCTAAGGTCCTTGGCGGGACAAGCCCTCGCGGTTTAGGCCCCAATTTAGCGATTTCGTTTTCCACCATTTTCGTGTTTCGTTTTGTGTGCCATGGGCTCAGGATCCGACCCGGTCCCGAATCGGGAGCCCGCTATCGACAGGACTTCTGATTGGTATGACTATGCATGTGCCTTGTTCTGTAGATTTACACGACCAAGGGATACAATTGAATTTCAATATTCGCAAGCCACTTTTCTATACAGCACTGATATTATGGTTTTAGAATCTACACAGCCCAAAAGCCACTGTGGTACACAGTGGATCCCAAAGCTCTCTTGATTCTGTGCGAACTATTCCTCGCTCACATGGCTTCTAGAAAAAGTTGTATTGACGGCAAATAGGTCAATCTCATACCATACACTATCTATAAGAGTCTAGACCCGCTTCCTGTGTTGTGAAATCAGGCTTTTGCTTCGTAAACCTAGACCAATTCAGTAGTTGGTGTTCACGAACTGGCGGTATAGGTAGGTAACGCTCTTGAACAGTTGAATTGATGGCAGTTGTACGTTCCGACCTCAAATGAACCATGGGTTTGGAAATCTAATTTACATTGTTTGTCCAGGGGGTCAGGTATATTGGACAGTTCAGATTTGAGAATCAGCGGGATGATAGTCGATCTACATAGAACTGCAACTGTATAATCTACAAAAAACAAGGCAACCCATTCATCCCCCTTCATACGTCTCAAGAATGCCTATAATATTACCCCTTACATTTTGCATATACGGTACTGCTCCGACTCCAGGCTACCAAGAACTTACAACCAAGAACAAGGCGACTAACACTGTGTATACTGATACCCGAGTTCGAGCTCATTCCTAGAGGTAAGCGATCACGTGGCGAGTAGAGAGACATGTACATGTGGCATTAGCAATAGCATTGACACGAGGAGCTTATTCGCTGGTTAGATCTAGTAGACAGAATGTACATACAGTGGGGTCACTTAAAACTGTGGATAGCCTGTCGGGGTACAATTAGCAATCTCGGAGTTACCACTGACGACGGCCAAAGGAGAGGTGGAAAGAGAGATGCACAACAGAGCGAAAATGAGAAATCACAAGACATGCTCGCTTCGGGGCATTCGGATGTATGAAAGTACTTCAACGTAAACACAATTGTGACACTCGTTGTACAATATACAGCAGTTCGCATGCAAGACCCCTAAGCTTCAAGGTTACATCTAACGCATCTCGATGGAGTCACTAAAGGATCAACTGCCGCATTGCTTGCATTGGGCCCTGCAGCGGGTTCCCACCAACGTGCATCGGACCCATATAAGATCAACGGGTATACCGGTCGACCGCGACACCAACACTACGGTGTACGATCAATGTCATGTACAGAACAGCACACGGCTACGGAGAACTTGATTACGTGGGAAATATAAAACAAAAACTGAGAGATTCTATTAAGTATTACCTATCGCAAGGCGTGCCACCTCCACGGGAGGAAAATAAACCAGCCGCAGGGAACAGGTACAACGGTAGACAACATTAGAGGGACAATTTGGAGGTCGCAGGAAAAGAAGCAAGTCAAAGACGAGATCGAAGTCCAAGCAACAAAGCCAAAATATATCACCCATCCTCCCCACAGGGTATCGAACACAAAAGCAAGTAACCAAAAACGGCAGTGGTATCAATCTAGTCGGGCGACACACCACGTAACGCATAAGCACATCGCGAGTTAAAGTCAAGACGTGGTTTGCAGGTCGTAAAAGGAATGAACAGCAGTCACGGAGGGCTGCTGGCGTCGTTTGGGCCGATGGTATTATTTTTTAGAGAAAAAGAGATTAAAAATCGACAGCGGGTATCTCATTGTCATCATCTCAGACCCCAGATCGAAATATAAAACCGTGGGGTGTTGGGATGATGACAGTGGCGAGCAAAAACAGCACAAAACAGCAACGGAGCGAAACGGTATCAAATCTGCACCTTTCGGTCTCAACGGATGAGGCCGTCAGGAATATCGTGGGCCATGGGTGGGTAGGACATGTCCCACCATCTTTCAAACTCCACGACACGTCTCCGAGGAGTATCAGTTCATGCAGCAGCCTGGACAGGGGTGGAGGCGGGAACGTTGACGTTCTTGGCCTCCTCGGTGACCTCCTCGACGGGCTTGGGGGTCTCCTCGACAGCGGCGGGAGTCTCCTCGGTATCCTTGGCGGGAACGGCGGGTGTCTCCTCAGCCTTGTCGGCCTTGGCCTCAGTCTCAGCGGCAGCAACCTCCTCCTTGTCGAGCTTAACAGCCTTGGAGGGCTTACGGAAAAGACCGCCGAGCTTGTTGGACTTGGCCTTGGTCTCCTTGGCCTCGCCGTCAGTGGCCTCATTATCGGAGTCGGCCTTCTTCTCCTTCGTGATACCGAGGTTACCGAAGAAAGAAGTGCGGCGCTTCTCCTTGGGGGTGGAGGCCTCGGCAACGGGGGTCTCAGTAGCAGCCTCCTTGGGCGCCTCAGCCTCGGCGGGAGCAGTCACGCTCTCGGGCTCGATGGGCTTGACAGCGGCCTCCTCAACGGGGTTCTCCAGCTGGGGGGCAGTGCTGGCGACAGCAGTCTCCTCGGTAGCGGGAGCAGTGGCCTCCTTCTCAGTCTTCTCCTGGGAGGGGCTAGCGACCTTCTGGAAGAAGTTGCCAAAAATGGAAGCGCGCTTGGACTTCTTTTCCTCCTTCTTTTCTTCCTTCTTCTCCTCCTTGG